>WNGN01000024.1_pt1 | contig 139714 bp, 123 predicted proteins | sample 5400561 | NCBI WGS metagenome assembly WNGN01 (sample SAMN13153379, study PRJNA577476) | soil metagenome | isolation source: 115 cm soil or saprolite under Garry oak tree replicate 2 | place: USA:California | collected 2016-06-15 | reverse complement strand
CGCCCGAGCAAAGAGTTCAATTGACGCGGAAGGGTTTCAAGCGAACGTGCTTCGGTGAGGGGCTTACCTGCGCAGACAGACTGCTGCTGCGCTACCTCTTCCCTTGCAAAGTCCCACCACGTCAACGTTACCCCGTGAGCCGGGTCGTCGATCACTACAAAATCAAACTCCCCAGCCGGGCCTTTGTAATAGAACGCATGCTCACACGTTCCTCGGTGCTGATAATAGTTTAAGCGTGGCTCTGCGGCCCGATCTTTGGAGGCAAGGTGATCAAGGACCATTGACCTAGCTTGCGATTCCGAAATGCCACAGGAATCGAAGTATCGCGCCGCGACGAATACGTATGCAACAATCGCAACAACAACAGCCGATGACCCGAGCAGTCCCCAGAGCAAAATCTTTGACAGCTCTCGCATACGAAGGAACCCTAACGGACCGCGCTTAACCTGCGAGCGACATGGTGCGGGGCGCAAGGCGCCGAGCTGTGGGCAACGCGTGTCAACGCGGGGCGCACAACCGCAAGTCTTCCTCCAGCCGCGCTCGTCAGTTCGAGCGCTTGTTAGGCAGCCCCGGCACCACCTCTACCGAGCGCCGGTCGACCCAAGTGAGCCAGTCCTAGGCTACCGGCGGGGCCGCCAGCGCGCCTACTGGTCGGTGGAGCGGTTACTCGTGACCCGCGTCTGGTTCGTTCCGTCGGCGTTCATCACATAGATCTCGGAGTTACCGTCGCGGTCCGAGTCGAAGGCGATCTCCCTCCCGTCCGGTGACCAGGCGGGGGCCTCATCAATGGCGGCGCTGTGGGTGAGCCGGGTCTGCGCGCTGCCGTCGGCGTGCATCCGGTGAATCTCGAAGCCCCGGTCCGTGTTCCAGACGAAGGCGATCTTGCTGCCGTCCGGTGACCAAGCGGGAGCGTCCACGATGCGGCGGGTGTTGGTGAGCCTCTTGTACGCGCTGCCGTCGGCGTTCATCATGTAAATCTCGAAGTCCCGGATGAAGGCGATCTTGGTGCCATCGGGGGACCACGCGGGCGCGCCCTCGAGGCGGCGGGTGTTCGCGCGGGTGTTCGTGAGCCGGGTTTGCCCGCTCCCGTCGGCGTTCATCACGTAGATCTCGAAATTGCCGTCGCGATCCGAGTCGAAGGCGATCTTCCTTCCGTCCGGCGACCAAGCGGGAGCGCGGTCGATGCCACGGCTGTTGGTGAGCCTCGTCTGCGCGCTGCCGTCGGCGTTCATCACATAGAGCTCGAAATTGCCGTCGCGGTCCGAGACGAAGGCGATCTTGCTGCCGTCCGGTGACCAGGCGGGAGCGTCCTCGATGCGGTGGGTGTTCGTGAGCCGGGTCTGCCCGCTCCCATCCGCGTTCATCACGCAGATCTCCCTGCTCTGGTCGCGAATCCGGCCGCGAAACGACAGGAAGACGATCTTCGTCCCGTCCGGCGACCAGTCGGGTGCCACATCATTGGCGGCGGTGTTGGTGAGTCGGGTCTGCTCGCTCCCGTCGGCGTTCATGACGTAGATCTCAAAGTTGCCGTCGCGGTTGGAGTAAAACGCGATCTTCGCCCCGTCCGGTGACCAGGTCGGCTTGAAATCGCTCCCGGCATGGTTGGTCAGGTTGGCAACCTGGGTGCCGTCGTCGTCCATGACATAGACGTCCTGCTGCCCGCCCTGACGGTTGCTCACGAAAGCGATTTGGTCGGGGCTGTTGGCCCTGCGAGTCCCGTCGCCCGCCCCAGCGTGCAATGTGAAGAGTGCGGCACAGACGGTGAATAGATGTTTCATCGGTTTCTCCGACTGGAGTCGGCCTCCGCAGTTCAGCGCCAAAAGAGGTCCGTGGCCGCGCACCGACGACAGCGACGATCCAACCCTCGACGCTATTGCCCCTTCGCGGACCCGGCCGCCGACCCCCCGAACCAGTAACTGAAGCCCGCGCCGATGCTGTTGGCGTTGACGGTGCCCGACCCTCCGCTCGAGACCTCGTACGTCATCAGGGTATAGCGAACATCGAAGGCCCAACGATGCCGGACGTATTCCGTCTGCAGCACAACGCCGGGTTTGGTCTTGAACTCGACCCGATCGTTCGCCACCGCCCCGCTCGCCTCGAGGACGTTGGCAAGATGATAGGCCACACCCCCACCCACCCTCAAGCCGACCGGGGCCCGATAGAGCACGAGCCCCTCGACCGGATACCGAGACCATGTGGCCGTCTGGTTCGAGGCAGGCGGAATCGTCCGGTACTTGATCCCGACGTTGATCTGAACATCGAGCGCACCGCGACCGAGCTGGAAAGCCTGGAGCGCGCCGCCCGCACTCAGAAGGAGTCCCCCTCCAGCTGACACATCGGGCGTGGTTCCGTCGGAGTACTGGAACTGCAGCACCTTATCGCCGCCGAAATCGCCTCCGAGCCGCACGGTCCCTCGGAGCTTGCCCTGCGCCCACGCCGAAGAGCCAAGGGCGGACGTACCCAGGAGCAGAGCCGCAAGACTGACAGGCAATGGCGCGATGCGCATTGGGCTCCTCCGCGAAAGGGTTAAAAAGCCCCCCAATATTGGCGGCGGCGGCAGGGCGTCAACGGCCCGTACCGGCGATTCGGCGTTATCCCCGCCTCCAGCGCCAAAAGCCTCACACTGAAGCGCTTCACGCGCCGCGTTGCGCCAGCGCCACATCGCCACCGCAGGCCCGAGCGTGACCCCCGGGGCCAGCGGTGTCCTATGGGTGCAACAAGGAGGTGTGCCATGAACATCACGACGAAGGCTCTGTATCTCGCGGCCGCGGCCGTCCTCGCAGTCTGCGCCGGCACCGCCGTCGTCCTGGGCGGCACGCACGCCAAAAAGGACGCGACTCTCCTCCAGTGGGCTCGCGTCAAACGATCGAGCTTGCCAGAAAGCTTGCCGTTCAGTGTGTGTCAATGGAGTACAAAACAGCCAGTCGGTGCCGATGGACGAGCATGGAACGAGGGGCCAGGATGAGGCCCCTCGTCTTCACAGTCCGTTGCTCTACCAAGTGAGCTACCGGGTTAGACTATGATGCGGGGCGCCGAAATTGCCGTCCTGACGAGCGCCGTCACGGCGGCGACCCTCATGGCGTCCCGGCCGGGTTCCAGTCGGGGCCGAAGCCGTCGGCGATCCAGGTCCGATACGATCCCGCGGTGTCCGTCACGGTGACGCCGGCGCGCTCTCCGGCGCAGGCCCGGAACAAGAGAATGCGCGCGCCGTCGGGCGATACCTTCGGAACTCCCTCAATGCAATCCGGCGCGCGGGCGAGGCTCAGGTCGCGCTCCGGCTTGCCCGCGTACCAGGCGTCGCTCGAGACCATATAGAGCTTGCGGACCGTGGCGCCCGGCATCCCAGGCGGCGAGTAGGGGAACCCGCGCGAGGTGTAGATCGTCGCGCCGTTCGCCGAGAAGCCGGGGTCGGCGTCGCCGCTTTGCTCCATTCCCGGCGGCGTGCAGTTCGGGCCGCCGTCGGTCACCTGCGTGCGCTGCGTGCCGTCGGGTCGGGTCTTGTCGAGTCGGGTCTTGAAGCAGGTGCCGCTCGTGCCCGTCTCCGCGACCACGAACAGGAGCCAGTCCTGCCTCGACCAGGCGATATCGCCCCACACGATGTCCAGGTTGCCGCCCGACGGATGGCCGATCTCATGCGCGCCCGAGCCATCGGCCTTCATCACCCACAGCGCCGGACCGCCTTGCCCCGGCGCACGGTCGCGCGTGGAGAGGAAGGCGATCCGCGAGCCGTCCGGCGACCAGACCGGGTAGCTATCGTGCCCGGTGGCGGTGAGGTCGCGCGTCGATCCGGTCGCGAAGTCGTAGACCGTCACGCGGCTCTGCGATCCGGCGATGCCGTAGCCGCCGCTCGTGAACCGCGTGTAGAGGAGCCTCGTCCCGTCCGGCGAGAAGTGCGGCAGGAACTCCTGCTCCTGGTTGCGCGTGAGCTGCTCGCGCCCGGAGGCGTCCAAGTTCATCACGGCGAGCTCCCACGCCGCCGCGCCGCTTCCCGATCCAGGAACGGGCTGGGCGCCGGTCGGAGCCATGACGACCATCTGCGCCGTGGAGACGACCAAGCCCCAGCGAGGGCCCTCGCACGCGTCGAGCACGAGGACTGAGGCCAGTGCCACGAGAGTCGCGGCAAGGATTCTCGTCATTGAGGCCGAAGCGCGTCGCGGACGTTGGGGCTGGTCGCCAGGCAGGGCATCGTACGTAATTTGTCGCTGCCAATGCCCATTCATATGACAGGGATGGCCTGGCCCTGGTTGGCCGAACGCAAGGCTGCGGAGCTGGTTGCTGCCCGGCAGGGACGTTGTGCCAAGTGTGGTGCCAATGCCACCCGGAGCCGACCTTGCCTTCGGAGCGGAAGGTCCCGCGTTCGAATGGCGGCTGGCGCACCGGCGGCGCATACCTCACGCGTCACGCTCTTTTTCGCCGGGTACGGTGTGGGTACGGTCAGTCGGGTGCGATTCGGGCCCGTTTCGGGATTTTCGTCGGGATTTCCGGCGCGCCAACCGCTTAGTTTTCTCCTCCCGAGCACGCGGGCGGGCCTGTTCCGTGTCAACGGGTCGGGGGTTCGAGTCCCTCCTCGGGAGCTCTGAAGGTCCACCTGCCCCGACGACGAGAAGTAGCATGATAGTCACAACGAAACCCACAACTGGAGTCGATGGTAAAGTTACTTGCCTCTAAAGGATGGACTGGTCTTCTCCAAGAAGGACTTGGTTCCAACTCGGAAGTCTTCTGTAGCTGCCACTAATCCAAAATAATCTGCACCAAGAAGTGTTGATTCCTCCAAGGTCAGATTCATGCCGCGATGAATGGCTTCCCAGGTCATTCTTACGGCAATGGGCGACTGCGAAATAATTCCAAGAACCAGATTTTCCGTCTCAGGAATTAAGTTCTCAGGCTCAACAACCCTGTTGACGAGGCCGATCTTGAGAGCCTCTTCTGCTGTTACGAGACTTCCCGTAAGAAGAAGCTCCGCAGCGCGTCCCTTTCCGATCAGTCTGGGAAGTCTCGTCGTGCCTCCAAACCCGGCAATCGCTCCGATACGAACCTCAGGATGTCCTAACATGGCGTTCCGAACAACGACGCGGAGCATGCAAGCCTCTGCTAACTCTAAGCCGCCCCCAAGAGCAAACCCGTTCATCGCGGCAATGACGACTTTCCCCAACGTTTCAATCTTGTGATTGACTGAAACGGCAATCTGGGCGAATTCCCGAACCTCGAGGGGTGAGGCCTGATTCAAGAACTTGATGTCCGCTCCAGCTGAAAAGGCCCTTTGCCCCGTTCCGGTGATGATGACGGCTTTTATCGCGTCATCCACCTTTGCCTTATCGAGGATCGACGCCAGTGTTTGGAGTAATTCCTTGTTCATGGCATTGAGGGCTTCCGGTCTATCTAGACTAATTCGAGCAATGCCGTTTTTCTCATGATACCTGACTGGTTCTTTCTCTAACATGCTTTTCCTCGATTCAATGCCGGCTCATTGACAGGAAGCTCTGGCTCTCGCGTCTAGCGATCACGGATCGCGTTTCACGACGACTTTCGTCGTGCGTTCAAGAAACGCCCGCGGGGCATCGTCCCAGTTCGCCACCAGCGTCGTGACCTTCTCCGGTTTGAACGTTCCGGTTTCGAGGAACGCGAGCAACCGCGGCAGATCGGCGCGTGGATGCGCGACGCCAATGTGCAGCGTCGAGCTGTTCGTAAACATCTGCATCAGCGGCAGCGCGGCGTTGCGCATGAAATAGAAACCGACACTGGTGCAGATACCGCCCGGCGCGAGAGACCTCAGGGCATAGTTGAGCCCGGCGATATTCGCGCTGGCGTCGACGCCGATCAAATACGGCCCGGACCGGCGCGGCGCGTGCTTTCGATGCCATCCCGCGCCGCCCTGAATCTGAATCGGATTGGCGCCGAGGGATTGCGCGATTTCCAGCCGGGCGGGGCTGCTGTCGAGATAATCCACGCGCGACGATCCCAGGGCCACGGCGATCCCGGCTGCGTACAATCCGATGCTGCGCGCGGCACCGCCGACGACGAGCACCGACGCGCCGGGATAGCGCTGGAGATGCGGCGCGACCGTTCTCCATCCATCGGGCATGTTGTCGCTGGCGCTAGCAATCGCAACCGGGTCGACGCCGGCCGGAGCCACTACCAGCATGGCGTCGGCGTACGGAACGCGCAGCTTATCGCTGATGGCACCGCCCCACGGACCCATCGCGCTTCCGAAACCATAGGCGGCAAGTAGCGTATCGCCACTGTTCGTGCATTTGGAAGTGAGCTTCCGCCACGCATTCGTGTCCGAACGGATACGGTCCCCTGAACGGATCGCTCCCCAGCATGTCGCGCACCAACGGATCGAAGTAATGGAGGGCCAGGCCGAGCTTCATCGGTGTGGTGACGTTGTGAAACAGCGGCACGACATCGGTGTCGCAGCGCGCCGCGACGAAGGGCCGGACAATCGCCTCTTGCGGCGATTGGAGCGTCGGCTCGGGTGCCTCGCGCCATTCCAGAACTCGCTTCTTTACATAAATCAGTTGGTGCATCTGCGATCTCCCAAGGTACGGCGCGCGCTCAGCCGCGCAGCGGGCCTAGGTTCATCACGACGCGCTCGGAGGTCAGCTTCCCGTTGGCGTCGAAGCGGTAGAAGGCGACGAACGGGAGCTCGACGTCGCGCCCTGTCGGTGGAAAGCCGAGGAACTCGCTGATGTGTGTTCCGCAGGCCCGACCTTCGATCACGGTCTCGGTGTCGGTGAAGTGCTCCTGGTCCACGATAGATCGAAAGCCGCCGAACGCGCCGGGTGCGGCGCTCATTCCGAAGTAGCCGTGCGCCAAGCGGATGGTTGCGTCGCTGGGAAACGACTGGCGGTTGTAGAGCATCACGGCATCCTCGGAGAACGTACCCATGATCCGCTCCAGATCGTGGTCATTCTCGGCAGCGTAGTGCGCGTGCACGAGCGCTCGTCGTCGTTCGCGTTCTCGGTCGTCGGGCATGGTCACTCCTTTCACAAATTTGACTGGATCATTCGTCTTCGTCGGCCTCCCGAGCTTCAAGGACTCAACCTTTCTTTTTGCAGGAACGCCCCCAGGGTCTGGGCGAGCTCGGGGGTCGCGAGAATCTTCTGATGGCTGTACGCACAAGTCTTGACCACCTGAGCACCAGGGCAGAGTGTTTGTATTTTGTCGCCTTCGCTGTGATCAACAAACCGGTCCGTCTCATCGTAGAACAGCAACGTATCGGATCCCGCATTGGCATAAGCACGACCAGCCCGAAGTTCCTCCCAGGTGGTCTCGAACTGCTCGGCGATATAGTTTTTGTAATGTTCCAGCACACTTTCTTTGGGATTCAATTTCTTTTGAATGACATTAATCGGGGGGAATGGAAACGAAGGTGCACAGATGCAGGCGTAGCGCTGCGCGTGAATGCCCTTTAGCGCGCGCGCGGCCATCATACTCAGAGCGCCAGCTGAGTGCCCTACATAGGCATAGACTTCCTCATGAAGCGATTGGGATAAGACGGCAATATCTCTGAAAAAATAGTCCCACCGCGTATGGCGTTTGGGCGAGTCTCCATGTCCCGTCACATCGATGGCCACCGACCGAAAGCCCAAATTGGCAACATGAAGGGCTAGCGGAGCCATTTGCGCAGCACGGCCGCTCCATCCATGCACAAAGATCACCAGCGGCCCATCGCCCCAAACCCAAGCGACATTCTTGTTGTCTTCGCCGTAGCCCATCTTGCTCGCTTGCGCCATCGCTGCTTGTTCGAAAGACGAAACGCGCGGCCGCTGCGTCATGGCAGCCAAGGAGCGGGTGATGGAATCTGCCATCGCCTCCGGCACCACATTGATGACGAATCTGGCTATCGCTATGAGCATTCAGGGCTCCTGCTGCGCGCCGGTTCGCTAGTGCCCGGGCGGCTCGTGCACCATGACAGGCCGGCCCCGCTCGCCGGTGGAAACGACCAAGATCCGTACCGGCGTCCGCCCCCGATTCCGACCGTTATGCCAGGTGTTCAGCGCGTGGAGAAACGCATCCCCGGCGGTATGCGTGTGTTTCATCCCGCTGGGTCGCTCTTCGACCTCCACCGTTCCTTCGAGCACGTACACGAACGTCGGTGCCGTGTGCATATGCCACCCCGTCTCCCCGCCCGGGGCGATCTCCATGAGCATCGCGGTCACCTCGGCGCTGTCGGTCTTGGGGTACGCTACGGGCGACCCATCCATCGCGGTGCTGCTCTTGAGAAGAGTCCGGCCGGTGAACTTGACCTGGGCCACTGCAGGGGTGGCCGCCAGAGACGCAGCCATGAGCACGAGAAGGCCAATCGATCTCATTAGACACCTCTTGGGGATAGCGTTGCTTGAGGCTCCTCAGGGCCTACGGTACCGCTTGGAATCGTTCCAAGCGCAAGGGCTACCTTTCTCTGGGTCGCACGTATGGAAGGCCTTGACCTTGGAACGATTCCAGGGTGGAGAATTGAGGCGGGGGTGATGAGCAATGTCGGAAGACCTCTGGACAGTTGGGGCGCTCGCCCGTCTCGCGGGGGTGAGCCCGGACAGCATCCGGCACTACGAGCGAATCGGGATCCTGCCGAAGGCGGCGCGCTCTCGAGCGGGCTACCGTCTCTGGCCTCGCCGCGACGTGGAGTACATGAAATGGGTGAGGCCTGCCCGGCGTGCAGGGTTCACGCTGCGCGAGCTGGCGCGCGTATTCCAAATGTACCGTAGCGGCGTCGCGCCGTGCGACACGGTCCGCGGGCTGCTTGAGCAGAAGCTCGGTGAGCTTGACGCGGAGATCGCGCAACTTGTGCAGTTCCGCCAGGAGCTCTCTCGGGCGCACCGGGCGTGGCAAGAACGGCTGCGGCGCTCGAAGCACGGCGAGTTCGTGCACCTGCTCGACGACCTACACGAGCTGGCTTCAGCCCGCCGCCCTGGCTGGCTTGGCTTCGGGAGGTTGCCCTCGCCGGCTCGTCGCGATGGGCTGCCGGCGGAGGCCTCGGCGACGAATCCGAGCGGGACGCCGGCCCACCGGATGGATGAATCTGCTGCTCCACCTCATCGCTGCGCTCGTCGCAGCGGGGGGGAATAGCACCGCAGCTCGCGAGATCGCTGTTGGTGTCAACGGCGGAGTGTAGGAGGAGGAGCCCGGCGGCCGCACCCGGTCAACCCAACAACGAGCGGTAAGCCTGGAATCGTCACATGCGGCGCCGCGGAGGTGAATCCATCTATCGACGAGCGAGATCGCCATGTTTCGCTCTGCTCAGACCGGCAGCAAGCGGTGTCCCAGAACCCTGGCGTGCTGGACCACATGATGCAGGTACAGGGGGTCGCTGTTCCAACACACCGACGGAGAAGCGACCCGTGGTAACAACGGTGGTAACAACGTGGGCGTCGCGAGCCGACGCTGGCTGGCGCGAAGCCCCGTAACTGCTTGAAACAGCAACGGCCAGCGTTGGTGAGCGCTGGCCGGTGCCGCCTCCGGAGCGGAAGGTCCCGCGTTCGAATCGCGGCTGGCGCACCCGCGGCGCATCCCTCACGCGTCACGCTCTTTTTCGCCAGGTACGGTGTGGGTACGGTCGGTCGGGTGCGATTCGGGCCCGTTTCGGGATTTTCGTCGGGATTTCCGGCGCGCCAACCGCTTGGTTTTCTGCTCCCGAGCACGCGGGCGGGCCTGTTCCGTGTCAACGGGTCGCAGGTTCGAGTCCTGCCTCGGGAGCTGCCCTCCGCTTGCAGAGCGGAATCTCCGCGGAATCTCCCAAGAATACCTGGCGATTCTTCGCGTCAGGTTTTTCCCGATACTCCGCATCGCCACCACCTCATACTGTGTGCTGAGCGCGATGCCGGCCACGATTCGGATCCTCCTCGTCGAGGACGACCCGCAAGACGCCGCGCTGGCGGAGCGCGAGGTTCGCCGCGCGGATCTCCTCTGCACCTTCCGTCGGGTCGACTCGCGAGACGCCTTGGTCGAGGCGCTTCGCGAGTTCGCCCCCGACGTCATCGTCACCGACCATTCCCTGCCGGGCTTCGGGGCGCAGGACACCTTGCAGCTCGCCCAGCAGCTCTCCCCCGGGACGCCGGTGATCGTCGTGACCGGGAGGCTAGGCGACGAGCCGGCCGTGCAGTATCTGCAGGCGGGCGCGGCAGACTACATCGTCAAAGACCACCTGAATCGCCTCGGGCCGGCCGTGCTCCGCGCGCTCGATACCAAGCGCAGCCGTGACGAGCAGGCGCGGGCCCATCAGCTGCAAGCCGCGACCCTTCGCATCGCCCAAATGGCGATGACCACGCCGGGACTGTCGGAGCTGTTCTCCGCCGTCCACCAGATCGTGGGCGAGCTGATGCCCGCGAAGAATCTCTACATCGCGTTGTACGACCCGGCGAGCGAGCAGCTCAGCTTCCCGTACTTCGCGGACGAGCGCGAGCCCGCCCCTCCGCCGCGGCCGCTCGGCAAGGGACTGACGGAGTACGTCCTGCGGACCGGCCAGCCCGCGCTCGTGACGGCCGACCTCCACCGGGAGCTCGAGCGCCGCGGAGAGGTGGAGCTGGTGGGCGCACCGTCCATCGACTGGATCGGCGTTCCCCTCGCTGCCGGTGACCGCGTGATCGGCGTCCTGGCCGTGCAGAGCTACGCGCCCGAGGTCCGGCTCGGGGAGCGCGAGAAGGACATCATGCGGTTCGTCTCGACCCAGGTGGCGATGGCGATCGAGCGCAGGCACGCGGAGGCCGAACTTCGCACCTCCGAGGCGACGTACCGCTCGCTCGTCCAGGACTCCCCGTTCGGAGTCTTCCGCAGTACCTGGGACGGCCAGTTGCTCGCGGTGAACCCGGCCCTGGTGAGTATGCTGGGCTACGAGTCCGAAGCGCAGCTCCTGCAGAAGAACATGGCGAAGGACATCTATGTCGATCCCGCCCAGCGCGCACGTCTCCGCGACGAAATCATGAAGTCGGAAAGCCTCACGGGCGAGTCCATGTGGCACCGCAAGGACGGCAAGCCCATCACAGTTCGCCATACCGCCCGCGTCGTTCGCAATGCGCAAGGTCGGGTGGAGTACTTCAACGTGTTCGTCGAAGACATCACCGAGCACAAGCTCCTCGAAGCGCAGTTCCGGCAGGCGCAGAAGATGGAAGCCGTGGGGCGGCTGGCAGGCGGCATCGCGCACGACTTCAACAACCTGCTCACCGCGATCCTCGGCTGCGCGGATCTGCTGCTCGAGACGCTTGGGCCGGAGGCGGCCGAGCGGAAGGACGTCGAGGAGATCCGCAAGGCCGCCGTCCGCGCCGCCGACCTCACGCGTCAGCTGCTCGCCTTCAGCCGCCAGCAAGTGCTCGCGCCTCAGGTGCTGGACTTGAACGCCCTGCTCCCGAACATGGAACAACTGCTGCAGCGCCTGATCGGCGAAGACGTCGCACTCCGCACGGCACTTGGGCCTGGGCTCGGTGCGGTGAAGGCAGACCCCGGCCAGCTCGAGCAGGTGATCGTGAACCTCGCGGTGAACGCACGCGACGCCATGCCCAACGGAGGTCAGCTCACGATCGAGACCCGGAACGCTGAGCTCGACGAGACGTATGCCGCGGAGCATTTCCCCATCCAGCCGGGCTCCTATGTGCTGCTCGCGGTGACCGACACGGGCACGGGCATGGACGCCGAGACGAAGAGTCGCATCTTCGAGCCGTTCTTCACCACCAAGCCCGTCGGCAAGGGGACCGGGCTCGGCCTTGCGACGGTGTACGGTATCGTGAAGCAAAGCGGTGGCTACATCTGGGTGTACAGCGAGCCCAGCCAGGGCACGTCGTTCAAGATCTATCTGCCGCGGATCGCGGCGACGCCGGAGCCGGCGCGGTCGAGCCCCAGGCATCCCGCGTCGCTGCGCGGCAACGAGACCATCCTGGTCGTGGAAGATGACGCGACGGTCCGAACACTCATTCGCCGCCTGCTCGAATCCAACGGCCACACCGTACTGCTCGCGCCCGGGGGAGACGAGGGGCTGCGGCTGGCCCGCAGCCACGGGCGGCCCATCCACCTGCTCATCACGGATGTCGTGATGCCGGGCATGAGCGGGCGCGACCTCGCCGCCCAGGTCCAGGCGCTGGTCCCCGGCATCAAGGTGCTGTATGTCTCGGGGTACACCGACGACGCGATCGTGCGACACGGCGTGCTCAAGCCGGGGATCGCCTTCCTCCAGAAACCATTCACGGCTGATGCCCTGGCCCGCAAGGTGCGCGGCATGCTGAACGACGCCTAGCGTGCCGCACCGGCGCCCCTCCGTGCCGCAAAATCGCCCTACCTCCTCCTTCGCACGGCCACCATGTTGCGACCATACCTGACACCATCGCATATAAGCACATGATTTCCGATCCGGTGCCGCGCAACGCGGAGCACCAGCCGTGGGTGGAAGCCGAGGTACGACGCGCGGCGCTCGGCCAGCTCCTCAAAGGCGGCCCGCTCGCCGAGGCGATGCACGTCGTGCTCGTCCTGGTGGTGGCCGCGCTGGTGTGGAACTCCCTGCCCCTCGCGCTCACCATCGGCTGGGTCGGCGCGGTCACCGCCGCCGCCGCCTTGCGCACGTGGTGGCGGTTGGGCCTGGGCCGGCGGACAGCATCCCCCGAGGAAGCCCTGCGGGGCGTGCGCCTGACCGTGGCCGGCGGCGGGCTGGCGTGGGGGTTCGGCGCCACCGCCGCGATCCCGGCGCTCGCCCTCGACGAAGCCGCGCTGATCCTGGTCGTGCTCGCGGGGATCGTCGCCGGCGCGACCGGCACGCTGGTCGGCGACCGGCGTAGCTTCCACTACCTCCTGCTCACCGTCCTCGCCCCACTCCCCATCGGCATCCTGTTGCAGGGGCACTCACGCCCCCAGGTGATCGCGATCCTGCTGGTCGCGCTGTTCGCTTGGGGGATGGACCGCGTGCACGGGCGTGCACACCGCACGTTCGCGGAGCGGGTGCGCGCCGCGGTATTGCTCGAATCGTCCACCCGGGAGCTGGCGCGCCAGCACGCCTACCTGGACGCGCTGATCGCGAGCACGCCGGTCGCCATCGCGGTGCTGGACGACGGGCGGTCGATCCGCAGCGTGAACCCGGCCTTCGAGACCCTGTTCGGGTACTCCGCAGTCGACGTCGCGGGTGCGAAGATCGAGGCGCTCATCGTGCCCGAATCGCTGCGGACCGAGTCGAGCGACCTCGAGGGGCGCGCCCGGCGCGGCGAGGTCGTGCGCGCCGAAGTGGAACGCATGCGGAAGGATGGCACCCACATTCAGGTCCGGCTTTCGGCAGCCGCCGTGAAGGATGCCGCCGAGGGTGGGCTCGTGGCGCTGTACGAGGACATCAGCGATCGCAAGGCGGCCGAAGCAGCGATGCGCGCGGCACGGGACCTGGCGGAGCGGGTGGCGCAGGCACGCAGCGCCTTCCTCGCCAACATGAGCCACGAGATCCGCACGCCGATGAACGCCGTCCTCGGCTTCGTCGAGCTGGTGCTCGACACAGAGCTCGCCGCGGAGCAGCGCCGCGCGCTCGAGCTCGTGCGCTCCTCCTCCGAGGCGCTGCTCACCATCCTGAACGATATCCTCGACTACTCGAAGATCGAGGCCGAGCATCTCGAGCTGGAATCGATCCCGTTCGCCCTGCCCAAGGTCGTGCACGGCACGGCCACACTGCTCGCGGTGCGGGCGCGCGAAAAGCATCTGGAGCTCACCGTGGACGTGCCGCCCGACGTGCCGCACCTCGTGCGCGGCGATCCCACGCGCGTGCGTCAGGTCCTGATGAACCTGATCGGGAACGCCATCAAGTTCACCGAGCAGGGCGAGGTGGACGTCTCCGCCGCCGTAGTCGGCCACCACGGCGACCGGACGTCGGTGCGGTTTCGGGTGCGCGACACGGGGATCGGCATCTCGCAGGAACAGCTGGCCACCATCTTCGACGAGTTCACTCAGGCGGACGCTTCCACGACGCGCCGCTACGGCGGCACCGGCCTCGGGCTCGCGATCTCGCGGCGACTCGTGGCCCTGATGGGCGGCGCGCTGGCGGTCACGAGCGAGCCGGGGCGCGGCAGCGAGTTCAGCTTTACGCTCACTCTCCCAACCGAGGTACCTGCCGCCGAAGCCGCCGCTCCCGGGCGGGCCGAATCGCTCGGCGGCCGCCGGCTCCTCGTCGTGGACGACAACGAGACCAACCGGCGCATCCTGCGCGACATGCTAGGCGCCGAAGGCGTGGCCGTGCAGGAGGTGTCGCGCGCGGACGCCGGTCTCGCGGCGCTGCGCCGCGCCGCGAGCGCCGGAACGCCGTTGGACCTCGCCATCCTCGACGCGCAGATGCCCGAGCGGGACGGGTTCGAGCTCGCCAGGGCCATCCGCGCCGACCCCGAGCTCGCGCAAACGCGGCTCCTGATCCTGACCTCGGCGGGGCAGCGGGGCGACGGCGAGCGCTGCCGGCGCCTGGGCATTCAGGCGTATCTCACCAAGCCCATCGCGCGGGCGGACCTCATCGAAGCGGTGGGTACTGTGCTCGCGGGGGCGGTCTCGACCCGCGGCGTGGCCGAGCTCGTGACCCGTCATTCGATCGCGGAGTCGCGCCACACCCTGCGGATCCTGCTCGCGGAGGACAATCCCGTGAACCAACAGGTGGCCACCGCGATGCTCTTGAAGCGCGGACATCACGTAGACGTGGTGTCGAACGGCCGGGAGGCCGTGGACGCCGTCAGAACAGAGCGTTACCACGTCGTGCTCATGGACATTCAGATGCCCGAGATGGACGGGTTCGCCGCGACGGAGGAGATCCGCGCCCTGCCGCAGGGCCGCACGCTCCCGATCATCGCCCTGACGGCGCACGCGCTGAGCGGTGAGCGCGAGCGCTGCCTCCAGCGGGGGATGACCGGCTATCTCGCAAAGCCGTTCAAGGCCCACGAGCTGTTCGCGGTCGTCGAAGGGCGCAGCCCCGACGGCGAGCCGGCTGCGGCGACACCACACCCGGTGGACGTCGACGCGTTCCGGCGGACCATGCAGGAGGCGGGTGCGGCCGAAGCCGTCGACGGGATCTTGGCGACCTTCGTCCAGACCTTGCCGCAGCGCCTCGACGCGCTCGCCGCGGCGACCCGCGGCGCCGCGGCCGAGCCGATTCAGCGGGCGGCCCACGCGTTCAAGTCGGCGGCGGCGACGATCGGCGCCCGCACCCTGGCGACGCTGCTCGAGGAAATGGAGGCGGCCGCCCGCGACGGCAACGTGGCGGGGGCACGTGACCGGTTGGCGCGCGTCCGGGCCGAGGCGCAGGCCACGCTCGACTATCTACGGATCGCAACGGAGGGCGGTCAGCATGCCTAAGCCGATTGCCGTGCTCGTCGTCGACGACGACGCCGTGTCGAGCGCGCAGCTCGGCGCGATTGTGGGAGCGGCGGGCTACCAGGTGAAGAGCACACGGGACGGGCGGGAGGCCTGGGAGCTGCTCCAGGTGGCCCGCATCCCCATCGTGATCTCGGACTGGTACATGCCGGAGATGGACGGCCCGGAGCTGTGCCGCCGCATCCGCGCGCGCACGCGCGAGCCGTACGTCTACTTCATTCTGGTCACGTCGCGCGGCGGGAAGCAGCAGTACCTGGCCGGTATGGAGGCGGGAGCCGACGACTTCATCGCCAAGCCGGTGGACCCCGACGAGCTGCGCGCCCGGCTCACGGTGGCCGAGCGGATTCTGGGCCTGCGCAAGGAGCTCCAGCAGCTGGAAGTGCTGCTCCCCATCTGCTCATATTGCAAGCGCATCCGGAATGACAACGAGGAGTGGGAGCCGCTCGAGGCCTACATCGAGAGCCATTTCGAACGACTGCTCACCCACAGCATCTGCCCGGACTGCTACACGAAATACGTGCAGCCGCAGCTCGACCGGCAGCAGGGGCCGGGATCCTGACGAGGATGACGACCATGGCCATCACACTCCTGGCCCTGCAAGCGCAGTCCTTCCTTCCGCACGGCTACTGCTACCTGTGGCAGCCGGGGCTGCTCGGCCTGCATCTCGTCTCCGACTCGATCATCACGTTGTCCTATTACTCCATCCCGCTCGGCCTCGCGTGGTTCGTGCGCCGCCGCCGTGACGTCCCGTTCAACTGGATGTTCTGGATGTTCGCGACCTTCATCGCCGCGTGCGGCACGACGCACCTGATGGAGATCTGGACCTTGTGGCACCCGGACTATTGGCTGTCGGGAGCGGTGAAGGGCGTGACCGCGCTCGCTTCGATCGGCACCGCCGTGGCGATGATTCCGCTCCTGCCCCGGGCGGTGAAGCTGCCGAGCCCGGCGCAGCTCGCAGCGGTGAACCACGAGCTCGAGGCGTTCAGTTACTCCGTCTCGCACGACCTGCGCGCGCCGCTCCGGGCGATCGACGGGTTCGCCCGCATCCTGGGGGAGGATCACGGCCCGGCCCTCGCGCCCGAGGCCCAGCGGTTGCTGGGCGTGATCCGCGAGAATGCCGTCCGGATGGGCCGACTGATCGACGACCTGCTGCAGTTCTCGCGGCTCGGCCGCAAGGAGCTGGAGGTCACCGCGCTCGACCTCGACGCGCTGGCGCGGAGCGTCGTGGACGAGCTGCGACGAGAGGGCGGCGCCCGGGACATCGACGTCGCGATCGGCCCCCTCCCTCCGGCGCGCGGCGATCGCGCGCTGATCCGGCAGGCGTTCGTCCACCTGATCGGCAACGCCCTCAAGTTCACCCGCGGGCGCCCCGACGCCCGCGTCGAGATCGGCTCGCGACATCAGCAAGATGAGGTCGCGTATTACATCCGCGATAACGGCGTCGGCTTCGACATGCGCTACGCCGACAAGCTGTTCGGCGTGTTCCAGCGGCTGCACGCGGTGGAGGAGTTCGAGGGAACGGGCGTCGGGCTCGCCCTGGTGCAGCGCATCGTTCACCGCCACGGCGGGCGCGTGTGGGCCGAGGGGCGTGTGAACGACGGCGCCACGTTCTCCTTCACGCTGCCGGAGACCAGGTGAGCGAATGAATCCCACCCACGAAGTCGAGATCCTGCTCGTCGAGGACAATCCCACCGACGTCGAGCTGACCGTGCGGGCCCTCAAGACCCGCCACCTCGCCAATCAGGTGTTCGTGGCCCGCGACGGAGCGGAAGCGCTGGATTTCTTCTTCGGTGCCGAGACGCACCCGCTGCGCGAGATCGGGGTGAGCCCGAAAGTGATCCTGCTCGACCTGAAGCTGCCCAAAGTGGACGGGCTCGAGGTGTTGCGGCGCCTCAAGGCCGACGAGCGCACGCGCGGCCTTCCTGTGGTGGTCCTCACGTCCTCGCGCGAGGAGCCCGACATCGCCGCCGCGTACCGGCTGGGCGCGAACAGCTACATCGTCAAGCCGGTCGACTTCGAGGCGTTCGCCCGCGCCATCTCCGAGGTCGGGCTCTACTGGCTGCTGCTCAACGAGCCGCCGCGCTGACGCGATGCCGGGGCCCGTCCGCATCCTCCTCGTCGAAGACGTCGCGACCGACGCCGCGCTGATCGAGCGCGAGCTCCAGCGCGCCCACATCGCCTGCGTCACGAGCCGCGTGGCCTCGGAAGCCGCATTCCGCGAGGCGTTGCGGCGGTTCGCACCCGACCTGATCCTCTCGGACCATTCTCTCCCGACGTTCACGGCCGGCGACGCGCTGCGCATCGCTCAGAGGGAGAGTCCCGGCACCGAGGTCATCATCGTCACCGGCAGCCTCGACGAGGAGACGGCCGCGGAATACATCAAGGCCGGCGCTGCCGACTACATCATCAAGCACCATCTCGAGCGCCTCGGCCCGGCCGTCGCGCGGGCGCTCGACCTCAAGCGCGCGCGGGAGGAGCAGGCCCGCGCCGAGGAGGCCCGGCGGCAGAGCGAGGAGCGCTACCGCACGCTGGTCGAGGGCGTGCGGGATCTGATCTTCGCGCTGTCGCCCGAGGGCGCCATCACGTCGCTCAACCCCGCCTTCGAGACCATCACGGGCTGGCCGCCCGGCGACTGGCTGACCAAGTCGTTCGATCAGCTGGTGCACCCCGAAGACCTGCCGCTCGCCCTCGACCTCTTCAGCCGCGTCCTCCACGGCGAGTGGCGCCCGGCCAGCCAGTTTCGCATTCACACCAAACGGGGGGACTACCGGGTCGGCGAGTTCTCGGCCACGGCGGCGCGCCGGGACGGCCGCCTCGTCGCCATCCTGGGCATCGGCCGCGACGTCACGGAGCGCGTGCAGCTCGAGCAACAGCTCCGGCAAGCGCAAAAGATGGAAGCGGTCGGACGCCTCGCCGGCGGCGTGGCGCACGACTTCAACAACATCCTCACCGCCATCACCGGCTACGCCGACCTGCTGGCCGAGGACCTCCCGCCGGGCGACCCGCGGCGCCAGGACGCCGCCGAGATCCGCAAGGCCGCCGAGCGCGCCGCCGGCCTGACCCGCCAACTGCTCGCGTTCAGCCGCCAGCAGGTGTTGCAGTCACGCGTGCTCGACCCCAACGCCCTCGTGAGCGAGCTCGAGAAGATGCTGCACCGCCTGCTGGGCGAGGACGTCCGGCTGGCGACGCGCCTCCCACCGGGGGTGGGGCACGTGAAGGCCGATCCGGGCCAGCTCGAGCAGGTCATCATGAACCTCGTGGTGAACTCGCGCGACGCCATGCCGAACGGCGGCCAGCTTACGATCGAGACGGCGAACGTCGAGCTGGACGAGGCGTACGCTCGCGAGCACTACCCGGCGCGGCCGGGGCCGTACGTGATGGTGGCGGTGAGCGACACCGGCACCGGCATGAATGACGAGGTGCAGGCCCACCTGTTCGAGCCCTTCTTCACGACCAAGGAGAGGGGCAAGGGGACCGGACTCGGCCTCGCGACCGTCTACGGCATCGTGCAGCAGAGCGGCGGGTTCATCTGGGTGTACAGCGAGCTGGGCCACGGCACGACCTTCAAGATCTACCTCCCGCGGGTCGACGAGCCCACCGGTGCGACGGCCCGCGAGACCGCACGCGAAACGCCCGTCGTCGGCGGGACCGAGACCGTGCTGCTCGCCGAAGACGAGGCGCCGGTGCGCGCGGTCGCGCGCCAGGTGCTCGAGCGCCACGGGTACACCGTGCTCGAGGCCCCGAGCGCCGAGGCGGCGCTCGACGTCGCCGAGCGGTACTCGGGGACCATCCACTTGCTGCTGACCGACGTCATCATGCCCGGGCTGAGCGGCCGGGACCTGGCCGTGCGGCTGGCCACGCTCCGGCCGGAGGCCCGGGTCATCTACATGTCGGGGTATACCGACGACGCCATCACCCGCCACGGCGTGCTCGAGCCCGGGCTCGCGTACGTACAGAAGCCCTTCACTCCGGACATCATCGCGCGCAAGGTGCGGGAGGTGCTGGACAAGCGCTAGCCCGAATCCCTTGTTCGGTCCTCGCGCGGACGCCGATATTGTGAAGCAGCGCCCCTCGATGCCGCAGGCACGCCCCAGGAATCCCGGACCGGAGGCGACCACGAGAGCGGAATGAACCTGTCCCTTGAGCGTAAGATCCAGATCGGGTTCGGCGTGGCCGTCGCGATCATCGTCGTGATCGGCGCCGCGGCACTGCAGAGCACGACAGCCACGGTCGACAGCGCGCTTTGGGTGGCGCACACGCTGGAAGTGCGCGGAGAACTCGAGGCGACCTTCGCCGATCTGATCGACGTCGAGACTGGGGTCCGCGGCTACGTGATCACGGGGGACACGACCTACCTCACGCCGTATCAGGGTGCCCGGGCGACCCTGGGTGGCCTGCTGGCCCGGCTCCGCACCCTGACCGCGGACAACCCGGCGCAGCAGCGCCGGCTCGATTCGCTCGAAACGCTGGTCTCGCTCCGCCTCGAGCGCTTCCGCTGGAGCATCGAAACGCGGCGCACCGGCGGGCCGGCCGCCGCCGGACGCGCGGTGATCGGCGGCCGGGGCAAGGAACTGACGGGGCTGGTTCGCGGGCTGATCAGGCAGATGGAGGACGATGAGGGACGGCTCCTCGCGCAGCGCTCCGCCACCCTCCAGAGCAAGGCTCGCCTGGCCCGTCTCGCCGCCTGGGGCGGGGCCTTGGTCGCATTCGCACTCGCCGGTGTCGCTGGCGTGCTGATCACCAGCGAGCTGGCCCGACGCCGACAGGCCGAGGAAGCGCTCCGGGCTACCCAAGGGCGCTTCCAGCAAGTGCTCGCCTCGAGTACCGCAGTGATCTATGCCAACACCGTCGCCGAGGGAGCCTTCTCGCCCAGCTGGGTGAGCGAGAACGTTACCCGGATCACGGGCTACGAAACGGACGAGGCTCTCCAGCCGACGTGGTGGCTCGATAACCTGCATCCCGACCATCGACCGCGGGTGCTCGCCGAGATCGCCGTTCTGTTGACGAACGACCAATTGACCACCGAGTACCGCTTCCGGTACAAGGACGGCAGCTACCATTGGGTGCACGATGAATCAAGGCTGCTGCGGGACGCCGCGGGCAAGCCGGTCGAGGTATTCGGGTCGTGGGTCGACATCACCGAGCGCACGCGGGCGGAGGAAGCGCTGCGTGGGAGTGAAGAGCGGTTCCGCAACCTGGCGACGACGGCGAACGACGCCATCGTGTCCGCCAACAGCCGCGGGGAGATCACCTACTTCAACCCGGGAGCGGAGCGTGCGTTTGGCTACGCAGCGGCGGAGGTGGTCGGGAAGCCGATCGGCGTCCTGATGCCCGAGCGGTTCCGGGCGGCGCACCGGGCCGGACTGGAGCGGTACCTCGCCACTGGAGAAGCACGGGTCGTCGGCAAGACGGTGGAGCTGGCGGGAAGGAGAAAGGACGGCACGGAGTTCCCCCTCGACCTCTCGCTCGCGAGCTGGACGCAGGACCAGGAGGTCGGTTTCACGGCTATCATCCGGGACGTCACCGAGCGCCAGCGCGCCGAGCAAGCGCTGCGGGTGAGCGAGGAGCGGTTCCGCCTGCTCATGGGGAGCGTGCGCGACTACGCCATCTACATGCTGGATCCCACCGGTCGCGTCGTGAGCTGGAACCGCGGCGCCGAGCAGATCAAGGGGTACACGGCGCAGGAGATCGTCGGCCAGCACTTCTCGTGCTTCTTCACCCCGGAAGACGTAGCGGCCGGTAAGCCCGACGCGCTGCTACGAGCGGCCGCCGCGGAGGGGCGGTGCGAAGAAGAGAACTGGCGCGTCCGCAAAGACGGGGCCCGGTTTTGGGCGGACGTGGTCATCACGTCGGTGCGGGACGAGGCCGGAACGCTGGTCGGGTTTGCGAAGGTGACGCGGGACCTCACCGAGCGCCTGCGGGCCGAGGCCGAGCTGCAAACCCGCGCCGCCCAACTCGAGGCGGCGAACAAGGAGCTCGAGGCGTTTTCCTATTCGGTCTCGCATGACCTCCGAGCGCCGCTGCGCAGCATTGACGGCTTCACGCAGGCGCTCGAGGAAGAGTATGCCGCTCGCCTGGACGAGGCAGGCCGCCACCACCTGCGCCGCGTCCGCGCCGCCGCCCAGCGCATGGCCCAGCTCATCGACGACCTGTTGAACCTGGCGCGCGTCAGTCGGGGCGAGCGGCGCAACGAGCCCCTGGACCTCGGCGCCGTGGCGCGCAGCGTGGCCGCCGAGTTGCAGAAGCGCGACCTCGCGCGCAGCGTCGAGTTCGTCTGCGCCGACCATGCCCCGGCACAGGGCGACCCCCGCCTCCTCCAGGTCGTCCTCGAGAACCTGCTGGGGAATGCGTGGAAGTTCACCGCGCAGCGCCAGCAGGCGCGGATCGAGTTCGGGGTCACGCCGCAAGACGGCCATCCGGTGTACTTCGTGCGGGACAATGGGGTGGGGTTCGACATGACGTACGCCGACAAGCTGTTCGGCGCGTTCCAGCGGCTCCACGCGGCGGAGGAGTTTCCCGGGACCGGCATCGGCCTCGCTACGGTGCAGCGGATCATCCACCGGCACGGCGGCCGCGTGTGGGCCGAGGGGACGGTCGATCGCGGCGCCACCTTCTATTTCACCCTTCAATGATCGCGGGGCAGCCATGCGGCAGCGCGTCATCCTGCTCGTAGAGGACAATCCCGACGACGAGGCGCTCACGCGCCGCGCCCTCGTGAAGAACAACATTCACAACGACGTCGTGGTGGCACGGGACGGCGCCGAAGCGCTCGATTGCCTGTTCGGGACCGGCCCGTATGCGGGCAAGCCCGTCCTGCCTGAGGTCGTCCTGCTCGATCTCAAGCTGCCCAAGGTGGACGGTCTCGAGGTGCTGCGCCGCCTGCGGGCCGACACCCGCACCAAACTGCTGCCCGTGGTGATCCTCACGTCGTCCCGGGAAGAGAAGGATCTGGTCAGCGGCTACGGCTTGGGGGCGAACAGTTACATCCGCAAGCCGGTGGACTTCGGCCAATTCGTGGAGGCGGTGCGGCAGCTCGGCCTGTACTGGCTCGTGCTGAACGAGCCGCCGCCGCTGCCGGGGCCCGCGTAGCGATGCGGGCCTCGACGTGATGCGCATCACACCCCCCCCTTGGAGCCGTTGCCTCCGGGGGGCCCGTCGGTGAGTATTGTGCCGCCGCCATGACGATTCCTGGCAACGCTCCGCCGGTGCAAGGCGAGTCGGACGCCGAGCTCCAGGCGCTGTTCGCCGCGATGAGCGACGTGATCCTCGTGCTCGACGCGGCGGGCCGGTACGTCAAGATCGCCCCCACCAACCCGGGCCTCCTGTACCGCCCCGCGCCCGAGCTGCTCGGCAGAACGCTCCACGACGTCTTCGATCGCCCGCAGGCAGACGAGTTTTTCGGCGTGCTCCGGCGCGCGCTGGCCCGGCGCGAGACCGTGCACCACGAGTACCGCCTGCGCATCGGGGGGCAGGACGCCTGGTTCAGCGCCGCGGTGTCCCCCCTGGGGGAGGACCGCGTGGTGTGGATCGCGCGAGACGTGACCGAGCAGCGGCGGGCCGCCGAGGCGCTGCGGGCGAGCGAGGAACGGTTCCGCGCGCTGGTCGAGCACTCAACCGACGTCATCACGCTGCTCGCCAGCGACGGCACGGTGCTGTACGCCAGCCCGTCCAGTCAGCCCGTGCTGGGGTACGGGCCTGCGGAGAACGTGGGCCGCAACGCCTTCGAGTTGATCCACCCAAACGACCGCCCGCAAGCCCTGGAGCTGTTCGGCGAGCTGCGGCAGCGGCCCGGCCACCGCGTCCGCGCCGAGCTGCGGGCGCTCCACAAGGACGGCACGTGGCGCCACCTCGAGACCGTCGGCGTGAATCGGCTCGATGATCCCGCGGTCGGCGCGATCGTCGTCAACTACCACGACATCACCGAGCGGAAGCGCACCGAGCAGGACCTGCGCCACACCCTCTCCCTCCTGAGCGCCACGTTCGAGTCCACGGCGGACGGCATCCTGGTCGTGGACCTGGAGGGCCGGATCGTCAGCTGCAACCGCACGTTCGCCGAGCTGTGGCGCGTCCCGGACTCGGTGCTCGAGGCGAAGGACGACGCGCAGCTGATCGCGTTCGTACTGGAGCAGCTCGCCGCGCCGGACGCGTTCCTCGCCAAGGTGCGCGACCTCTACGCCCGGCCCGAGGCGTCGAGCTTCGACATCCTCACGTTCAAGGACGGCCGCATCTTCGAGCGGTACTCGCAGCCGCAGCGCATCGGCGGGGTGAGCGTGGGACGGGTGTGGAGCTTCCGGGATGTGACCGAGCGCAACCGCGCCGAGCAGATCCAGCTCGCCACCTACCGGATCTCGCAGGCGGCCCATGCGGCGGGAAACCTCCAGGAGCTGTTCGGCGCGATCCACCGGATCGTCGGCGAGCTGATGCCCGCCAAGAACTTCTACATCGCTCTCTACGACGACGGCAACGGTACGCTGAGCTTCCCGTACTTCGTGGACGAGTACGACCACGATTTTCCCACCAAGCGGCTCGGGAAGGGCCTCACGGAGCACGTGCTCCGGACCGGCCGGCCCCTCCTGGTCACGCCGGAAGTGCACGCGGAGCTGGAGCGGCGCGGCGAGGTGGAGCTGATCGGTGCCCCCTCGATCGACTGGCTCGGCGTGCCGCTGCGGCTCGACGACCGCACCATCGGCGTCCTCGTGGCGCAGACGTACACGCCGGGCGTGCGCTACGGAGAGACGGAGACGCAGATCCTCCAGTTCGTCTCGACCCAGATCGCCATGGCGATCGACCGCAAGCGCGCCGAGGAGCAGCTCCAGGTCAGCGAGCGCAACTACCGGCTGCTGTTCGAGACCAACCCCGAAGCGATGCTCGTGTACGACCACGACACGCTGCGCATCCTCGCGGTCAACCAGGTGGCGATGTCCCGCTACGGGTACTCCGAGCAGGAGTTTCTGTCGCTCACGCTCCGCGACATCCGCCCCCCCGAGGAGCAGCAGCGACTGGACGAGGAGCTGAAGAATCGCCCCGCCGGGGGCGCGGTGCGCAGCGGCGTCCGGCACCGCACCAAGGACGGCCGCGTGCTCGATGTGGAGCTCGTCGCCCGGCCGATCGAGTTCGCAGGCCGCCAGGCGCGGCTCGTGCTGGCGCGCGATGTCACGGCCCAGCGGCAGCTCGAGGAGCAGCTCCGCCAGTCGCAGAAGATGGAGGCGGTGGGCCAGCTCGCGGGCGGGATCGCCCACGACTTCAACAATCTCCTCACCGCCATCCTGGGCTCCACCCAGCTGCTGTTGCACGGCACGCCGCCCGACGACCGGCGGCGTGAGGACATGGAGGAGATCCGCAACGCCGGGCTGCGCGCCGCCGAGCTCACGCGCCAACTGCTCGCGTTCAGCCGCCGCCAGGTCCTGACGCCGAAGGTGCTGGAGGTGAACGCCGTCGTGGCGAACATGAACAGGATGGTGCGGCGCTTGATCGGCGACGACATCGAGCTCGTCACCGCGCTCGACCCGGCCGCCGGCGCGGTCAACGCCGACCCCGGCCAGCTCGAGCAGGTGCTCCTCAACCTCGCGGTGAACGCGCGCGACGCGATGCCCACGGGCGGCCGCCTCACGATCGAGAGCACGCACGTCACGCTCACGGCGGAGTATGCCGAGCGACGGCATCGCGTGCCGCCCGGCGACTACGTCTGCCTCGCGGTCACCGACACGGGCACGGGGATGGACGAGGCGACCCAGGCCCACCTGTTCGAGCCCTTTTTCACCACCAAGGACGTCGGCAAAGGGACCGGGCTGGGGCTCGCCACGGTGTACGGCATCGTCAAGCAGAGTGGCGGCTACATCTGGGTGTACAGCGAAGTGGCCCGCGGCACGACGGTCAAGGTGTACCTGCCGCGCGTCGCCGGCGTGGCGGAGAGCGCCGCCGCGGCGCCGCTCGCGGAGCCCCAAGAGCTGCGCGGCGGCAGCGAGACCGTCCTGCTGGTCGAGGACGCCGACCCCGTGCGCGCGCTCGCCCGTAAGAGTCTCGAAGCCTGCGGCTACACCGTCCTGGATGCGGCCGACGGCCCCGCCGCGCTCACGCTCTCGACGAGCCACCACGGGGGCATCGACGTGCTGGTCACCGACGTCGTGATGCCGGGGATGAGCGGCCGCGAGCTTGCGGAGCGCTTGGCCCCGGCGCGGCCACACATGAAGGTGCTGTACACGTCCGGCTACACCGACGACGCCATGGTGCGGCAAGGCGTGCTGACCGCCGGGGTGGCATTCCTGCAGAAACCGTTTGTGCCGGAGACCTTGGCCCGGAAGGTGAGAGAGGTGCTGGACGGAGCTTAGAGGGCGGTGCACGATGGCATGACGGCACGTTGCCCGAAATCGCTGGGAACGTGCCGTCGTGCCGTCGTGTTACGCCGTCATTTGTTTGTCGAGTATCTCCCGCACGCGCCCCAGCAGATCCCCCGGCGTCCACGGTTTGTGCATCAGCGGAGCCGACGGATCGAGGGTCGCCGCGCCGCGACCGCCCGGATCGGAGTAGCCGCTCGCGAATAGGAACGGCACCACTTGGCCGTCACGGCGAGCCGCGTCGTACAGCGCCCGCCCCCCGAGCCGCGGCATCACGAGGTCCGAAAACACCAGGTGCACGCCCGAGCCCTGGCGTAGTACCTCGAGCGCCTCGAGTCCGTCGGCCGCGGTGATGACCTGGTAGCCCGCCTCCTCGAGGATGCGCTTCGCGGAGCGCCGGAGCTGGTCGTCGTCCTCGACCACGAGGATGGTCTCCGATCCGCCGCGCGTCTCGGCCGGCGGGGGAGCCTGCCGGGCCGCAGCGGGCGCCTGCTCCTCCCCGACGGGGAAGTAGATCCGGAACCGGGTCCCTTTCCCTGGCTCGCTGTCCACTTCGATCCCCGCACTGTGCTGCTTGACCAGTCCGTACACTGTGGCGAGGCCCAGGCCGGTGCCCTTGCCCTGGGGTTTGGTCGTGAAGAACGGCTCGAACATCCGGCCCCGGGTGTCCTCGGTCATCCCCGTTCCGGTGTCGCCCACGAGCAGGCACACGTACTCGAGTCCGTACCCTGCGCCGCAGGCCGCGCGCTGCTCCTCCGTCAGCGACGCGCGGCGCGTCTCGATGCGGAGCACGCCGCCCTCTGGCATCGCGTCGCGGGCGTTGGTGGCGAGGTTGAAGAGGATCTGCTCCGCCGCGTGGGCGTCGGCGCGCACGTCGGGGAGATCGTCGTCGCCGAAGATCACGATTTCCACGTCGGCGGGGAGGAGGCGCCGCAGGAATCCCTGCAGGTCCGTCACCAGGCCGCCGAGGTGGACGGGCTGGAGGTCCAGGCTGGAGCGACGCGCGAAGCCGAGCAGCTCTTTCACCATCACGCGACCGCGCAGCGCGGCTGACATCACGTCCCGCAGGTCCGCCTGCGCGTCGGCCTGCTCGGCCGGCAGCGCCTTCGCGACGAGCTGCGAGTTCGCGAGGATGATCGTGAGCAGGTTGTTGAAGTCGTGCGCGATGCCGCCGGTGAGCTGCCCGATCGCCTCCATCTTCTGGGACTGGCGCAGCCGTTCCTCCAGCGCCCGCCGCTCCGTCACGTCCTCCGCGATCGTCTCGAAGCATTCGATCACGCCGCTCGGGCGGCGCACCGCCCGGCCGGAGAGCCGCACTAGGAGATGGCGTCCGTCGCGACGCTTCCAGGTCACCTCGGCCCCCTCGACGGCGTCCCCGTCATCGAACCGGGTGAGGATGCGCTCCCGCTCCGCCGCGTCGGCGTACACATCGCGCGCCAGCTCGACCGCCAGCAGCTGCTCCTCCGAGTCGTAGCCCAGCATCTTCACGAGCGCCGGGTTCACCGCGAGGAACCGTCCCTGGGGCGTGGAGCGATAGATCCCGTGGGTGGCGTGCTGCACCAGCCCGCGGCTGCTCTCCTCCGACCGTCGCAGCGCCTCCTCGACGCGCCGGCGCTGCGTGATGTCGTTCGCCACGCCGATCACGCCCGACACGTCCCCGCCCGCTTCCCGGATCGGCGTGTACCAGATGTCGAACACCACGCCGTACACCTCGACCGTCGAGAAGAACGTTTCTCCGGCGAGAGCACGCTGCACGTCCGCCTGCGCCTGCGGGACGTCGGCGTACAGCTCGGAGACGGACTTGCCGACGAGCTGGGCGGGCCGCACGCCGAGCGCGTCGAGCCCCTTCCCCTCAACCATCGTGAACACGGCGTCGCGGTCCAGCGCGAACAGCACGAGCGGCGCGCCGGCGATCACCGTGCGCAACCGCTCTTTATTCTCCCGCAGCGCGCGCTCCTGGCGGCGCCGTTCAGTGACGTCGCGCGCGTTCACGATCAACTGCGCCGAACCGCCTTCGGCCACGCGCGCCTGCCCCACCGCCTCCAGCACTCGCCACGAGGCGTCGCGCGCGCGGAACCGGAATTGCGCCGCCTGCGGGCTCCCCGGGCGCGCGATGGCGTGCGACAGCGCGTCGGCGACCACCGAAATGTCGTCGGGGTGCACGAAATCGAACGCGTTGCGCTCGAGCAGCTCGCCGGGCGGGTAGCCGAGCACCCGCTCGACCGACGGGCTGGCGTACTGGAACACCCCGTTGTCACCCAAGATGGTCACGATGTCGGAGGCGTTCTCGATGAGCGAACGGAAGTGCTCTTCACTGCGGCGCAGCGCCGCTTCGGTGCGGGCGCGATCGACGGCGGTCGCGAGCACGTTCGCCACCGCCTGCAGGAAGTGCGTGTCGTGGATGGTGAACTCGCGGCGCCGCGCGGTGTGAACACCCAGGATGCCGAACGGCCGCTCCTTGCCGTGCACCACGACGCTCAGGCTTGCCACAACGCCGTGACTCGCGAGCAGCGGCGCGCTCCCGAACCGCGTGTCGGTGGCCAAATCCTCCACCACTACGGCGCCCGACGAGCGGAGCACGTAGCCGGCGTGCGAGTCCGCGTCCGCCGGCACGACTGTGCGGCCGACGCTCCCCTCCTTCCAGCCCACTCCCGCACGCAGCAGCAGCGAGCGGCTCTCGGCGCGGAACTCGAGCACGGCCGCGAACTCGGCCTCGAGCACGCGCGCCGCCAGCGCCACCGCCCCCTGCTCCAGCTCGGCGACCGGCACGCCGGCGAGCGCCTGCTGGCCCAGATGCGCGACGGCTTCCTGCTGGCGCGCCGTGGCACGCAACTGCTCCTCCGTCCGCGAGAGGTGCGCCTCGCGGGCGTCGTCGTCGGGCCGCAGCAGTCGAAATCCCTTGGTGCTCACGCCGGCAGTCGAGCCTGAAAATGAGAGCACAACCTTGCACACAGTGGCCCAGTTTTCCATTATGGGGGCTACAGCAGACTGGTGTGCCGTATCACAGACGACCGATAACTCCATACGCCGCCGTGAGATAGCAGGATACCATGAGCCAGTACCCCATCCTCCAGGACCTGGCAGTCATCTTCGCCGTCTCGCTCCTCGTAATCCTCCTGTTCCACCGCCTCAAGCTCCCCGCGCTCCCGGGGTTCATCGTGGCCGGGGTGCTGGTCGGTCCCAACGCGCTCGGGCTGGTCTCCGATGTTCACCAAGTCGAGAGTCTCGCCGAAGTCGGTGTCATCCTGCTCCTCTTCACCATCGGGATCGAGTTCTCGCTGGGGCGGCAGCGCGAGATCGGCCGTCAGGTCGTCGTCGGTGGCGGATTGCAGATCGGCCTCACGGTAGGGGCCGCCACGCTGGCCGCCAGGGCGCTCGCGCTCTCCTGGCCGGTCGCTCTGCTGCTCGGCTTCCTCGTGGCCCTGTCGAGCACGGCGCTCGTCCTCAAGGGACTCGCCGACCAAGGGGCGATCGACGCGCCCCACGGCCGACTCGTCACGGGCATGCTGATCTTCCAGGACCTGTGCGTCGTCCCGATGATGCTCGTCCTGCCGTTCCTCGCGGGACGGGCCGCCGGCGGAGCGGCGGGGCTCGCCCTCGCCCTTGGCAAGGCAGTGCTCGTCGTGATCGGGGTGCTCGTCGTGGCGCGCGCCGTCTTGCCGCGCGCCCTGGCCGAGATTCTCAAGACCCGGAGCCGCGAGCTGTTTCTCATCGCGATCATCCTGCTCGGCACCCTCACGGCGCTGGGTACGGCGGCCGCCGGCGCGTCGCTCGCGCTGGGCGCGTTCTTGGCAGGGCTGGTGATCTCCGAATCCGATTACGGGCACCAGGCGATGGCGGAGCTGCTGCCGTTCCGCGATGTCTTCATGTCGCTGTTCTTCGTCGCGGTCGGGATGCTCGTGCAAGTCCAGTTCATCCGCGAGCATCCGCTGCTCGCGGTGGGCGGGGTCACGGTGATCATGAGCGGCAAGGCGCTCGCCGCGGCCGTGGGCCCTGCCCTCCTGGGGTACTCGGGCCGCGTCGCCTTGCTCGCCGGGCTGGCGGCCTCCCAGATCGGCGAGTTCTCCTTCGTGCTAGCCCGCGAGGGCCGGGGGACCGCGCTCCTGTCCGAGGCGCTGTACCAGACCTTCCTGGCCGTGGCCGTGCTCACCATGCTCGTCACGCCGTTCCTGCTGGAGGCGGGGCCGGCGCTCGTCGACCGCCTCGAACGGATCGTGCCGCTGGACCGCCTGCTGCCCGGATTCCGGCCCCAGAGCATCGAGGCGGGCGACCAACCCCTCACCGACCACGTGGTCATCGCGGGATACGGACTGAACGGCCGGAACCTGGCAGCCGCCCTGCGCGCCATCCGGGCGCCGTACTTGATCGTGGAGCTCAATTCCCAAACCGTACGGCAGGCGCGGGCGCGGGGCGAGCCGGCGTTCTACGGGGACGCCACCCGCGACGAGATCCTGCGCGCCCTGGGCGTCGACCGCGCCCGCATGCTGGTGGTCGCCATCTCCGACCCCGCGGCGACCCGACGCATGGTACGCGTGGCACGCTCCCTCAACCCGCGCATCCACATCATCGCCCGCACGCGCTACGTGGCGGAGATCCCCGAGCTCACCCGACTCGGCGCGGACGCCGTGATCCCCGAGGAGTTCGAAACCTCGATCGAGATCTTCGCCCGCGTGCTGGCGCACTACGACGTCGCGCGGAGCGACATCGACCGGCTCGTCGACCAGATCCGAGCCTCGCAGTACCAGGCGCTGCGGGGTGGCGAGGGTGCCACGGGCATGGCCCTCGGCACGATCGCCGGCATTCCCCAGATGGCGGTCGAGCGGGTTCGCGTGCGCGCGGACTCTCCCCTCGTCGGAAAGAGCCTGGCCGAGACGGGACTCCGGACCCAGACGGGTGCCCTGGTCCTCTCGGTGAGCCGGGGGTCGGACGACATCGCGACCCCGGACCCTCAATTCAAGCTCGCAGCCGGGGATGTCCTGGTGGTGGTCGGCCAGCCGCAGCAGCTTCGGGCCGCGGCACTGCTCGTGTCGGGGGAAGGCTTAGGCAGGGGAACAGGACCCGACAATATGCCGAAGAAGTAGGTAAATTGGGCACTACCTAGCGAGTGGACGCTCACTTTGAATGGTAATCAGTTATCATTAGTGACGTTATATGTGCACAAGCCCCTATGGTTGAACCTAAGTTGCGTTCACGCAACACGTTTCAATTGACGACTGACGGCTGAAAACTGACGGGGGCTACATTTCCGCCATGCCAATCCCCGCCCTATACGGCCATGAGGGGATCCGAAACCGGCTGGCGGGCGCCATCGCCTCCGGCCGGTTGCCGCAAGCGCTCCTGTTTGAGGGCCCACGGGGAGTCGGAAAACAGCGTTTGGCGTTATGGCTGGCACAGGCGCTGGTATGTGAGGGCGGGCGAAAGGCCGGGGCAGCGGGAAAGCGGAAGGCGGAACCCTGCGGCGAGTGTCAGCATTGCAGGCTGGTGCTGAACTTGTCGCACCCCGATGTCCACTGGTTCGTCCCCGTTGAGCTGTCGAAGAAGGGGGCGGACGCCGACAAGCAGATCGAGCTGGTCGAGGAGGCGCTTGCCGAGGAGATGGCGGCGCGGCGCGAGCGGCCGCTGTACGAGCCGCCGTCGGGGCTCGCGAGCCACGCGATCGCGTCGGTCCGGCTGATGTTGCGGCGGCTGGCACTCACACCGGCGCTCGCCCGCCGGAAGGTGTTCATCCTCGGCGACGCCGAGCGCCTGGTGCCGCAAACGGGGGCGGAGACCGCCCCCAACGCGCTGCTCAAGGCGCTCGAGGAGCCGCCGGCTGACACCGTGTTCGTGCTGACCGCCGCCGAGCCGGAGGCGCTGCTGCCCACGATCCTGTCTCGCGTTGTGCGGGTTCGCGTTGCACGCCTTGCCGACAGCATCGTGGCAGCGTTCGCACAGCGCGAGCTCGGTACGAAGGGACAACGTGAAGCGGCACAACTGGTTGCAGCAGCAGAGGGGTGTATCGGCAGGCTCCTTGCGGGAAGGGAGCAAGGGCTGGCAGGCGAGGCGGCCGCTGAGCGGTTCCTCGCCGCCGTGGAAGGAGGAGCAGTGCGTCGCTACGCGTTGGCCCTCGCCCAGCAGCCATTCCAAGCGCGGGGCGGCTTCACGCAGATGCTGGACGGGCTGCTCGGCCGGCTGCGGGAGCAGGCTCGGGCGGGCCGCGACACCGACAAGGTGGTCGAGGCCATCGCGCGGGTGCTCGAGGCGCGTGGCGCGGCGCAAGGAAACGTGAACCCCCAGCTGGTCGCGGCCGTATTGGCCGAGGACCTGGCGGAGCGCCAGTGAAGCTGTCGCACGTAGACGAGGCCGGGCGTGCCCGGATGGTGGACGTGGGTGCGAAGCCCATCAGCGTGCGCGCCGCCGTGGCGGAAGGAGCGATTCGGATGTCGCCGGAAGCCTTCCGACTCGTGACCGACCAGGCGGTTGCCAAGGGCGAGGTGCTGGGAGTGAGCGAGGTGGCCGGCACGCTCGCGGCGAAGCGCACGGCGGAGCTGATCCCGCTCTGCCACCCGCTCGGGCTCGACCACGTGGAGGTCGAGGCAACCCTCGACGAAGCGCTCCCCGGAGTGCGGGTTCGGGCCGCCGCCAAGGCGGTGGGCCGAACCGGAGTGGAGATGGAGGCGCTCACGGCGGTGTCGGTCGCGCTGCTCACGGTCTACGACATGGTGAAGGCGACGGATCGGGGGATGCAGATCGAGGGCGTGCGACTGCTGGAGAAGACGGGCGGTACCCGCGGGGACTGGCGGCGAGACGAGGTGGGGGGGGCGGGTTGACGGCGAATTGATGGGGCGGCGCCAGGTTGGGCCGCATGGACATACAAGAGAGGGCTATGCACACGAAAACCCAGAAACTGATGCTGCAGGGAGGGCTCATCCTCCTCGGCGCCCTGGTGATCAGCAGCATCGGCGGTTGGGCTCGACGCGCCACGGCCGACGATCAGGCGGCGCCTCTGACGGCGCCGGCCCTGATCGCGGAGTTACGCTCCCTCGAGCAGTCGCTCGAGGCGACTCGGGGAGAGCTCGCGGTCGCCCGGCTGCAGCTCGAGCGCGCCAACGCGATCATAGACTACTCGACCCATTACGGCATCGCCGCCGACCTGGCCGCCGCGATCTACGATGTGGCGCTCGCCGAGGGCGTGGACCCGGGTCTGGCGTTCCGCCTCGTGAAGGCAGAGTCAAACTTCACCGCCAAGGCGAGGAGCAAGGTGGGGGCGATCGGCTATACGCAGGTCTTGCCGAGCACGGCGCGCCTGTACGAGCCCGGACTCACCACGGCGCAACTGTACGACCGCAGCACCAATCTGCGCCTCGGCTTCCGCTACCTGCGGGACCTGTTGGAGCGCTACGACGGGAACCCCGAGGCGAAGCTGCGGCTGGCGCTGCTGGCGTACAACCGCGGGCCGGGGAAGGTGCAGGAGCTGCTCGACGCCGGTCGCGATCCGCAGAACGGCTATGCGGCGGCCCTCATGAAAGGCTATCGGCGCAAGAGCTAAAAGACGTAGCACGAACGACGTAGCACGAAAACGTAACACGAAAGGCGTAGGGGCAACGGCCCTACGCCTTTTGTGCTACGCTCGTGTGCTACGCCTCAAGTGCTACGTCCTCGTTGTTACGTCGTCAGCATGCACTCCCGCACTTCTGGGGGATCTTGATCACGTCCCCCGGCCGGATCAGCGACCCCAACGTCAGGCCGTTGTAGTTGAGCAGCGCGGTGAGCGAGACACCGTAGCGCCGCGCGATCTGGGTGACGGTCTCTCCCGCCCGCACCCGGTGGCTTCCCGCACTCGCGTCCGTGCGGCTCACGCGCCGGTAGTGCGGCTCCGGAGGCACGGACCACGCCGAGGGCGGTACGACCCGACCACTCATCGGAATGATGATCCGCTGCCCGATGTGCAGGGCGTGCGTCTTGAGCAGCGGATTCGCACCCTCGATCATCGCGACGCTCACGCGGTAGCGCTTGGCGATCTCGGAGATGGTCTGGCCCCGCGCCACGTAGTGGTCCACGAACGTGATCCGGTCGGTCACCGGCAGGCTGTCGTACCGCTCCGCCACCAGCGTCCCGCGCCCGCGCGGCACGCGCACCACCACGCTCCGCCCGGGAGGCGTGATTCCGCGAACCAGCTGCGGGTTGAGCTCGAGGATGGTCGCCGCCGTGGTGTCGGCGAGTCGTGCGATCACGTCCAGGCCGGTCGCATCGGGGACGGTGATCTCGTCGAACAGCAGCGGCGGCAGCGGTTGCACCTCGAAGCCGTAACGGTCGGGCTGCTTGGCGATGAGCGACGCGGCGATCAGCTTGGGGACGTAGTCGCGCGTCTCGCGGCGCAGGTAGCGGCGGTCGGAGAGCTGAAAGAAGGTGCGATCGTCCACCGAGTCGGCCTCACCCGGCAGCCGGCCGATCCCGCGCTCGATGCGCCCCACGCCGGCGTTGTACGCCGCGGCGGCGAGGTACACGCTGCCCAAGCGCTCCCGCAGGTCCGCGAGGTAGTTGACCGCCGCCTCGGTGGCCTTGAACGGATCGCGACGCTCGTCCACCCACGGGTCCACCGTGAGTCCGTACAGTCGCGCGGTGCTCGCCATGAACTGCCACATCCCGACGGCTTTGGCGCGGCTGACGGCCGTGTTCGAGAGACCGCTCTCGATCAGCGTGAGGTAGATCAGATCCTCGGGCAGCCGCTTGGCCCGCAGCCGCTCACGGATCATCCCTTGGTAGCGTCCGAGGCGCGACAGCCAGATCTCGAAGCGGTCGCGCGCGTCCACCTGGAAGAACTCCAGGTACTCGAGCACCCGACGGTTGGTGGCGAAGCTCGAGACGTCGATGTCGAAGGTCGGCTGGACGGAGGGCGCGGCGCCGATCGCCGTGCGGCCCTCGGGACCGAACAGCCGCACGGCCTCGCGCTCCACGTCCTCGCCTTTGACCGCCGCGGCCGCCGGCCGCTCCTGCAGCGTGTCTTTGGGCGCCGGGGAATGGTGCAGGCTGTCGAGCGCGCGCTGGTCGGCGGCGGAATCCCGCGCGGTGCGGGCGGCGAGCGCAGCCAGCGAGTCGCCGGCCGCCAGCGCGGACGCGACCGTGTCCGGCACGACCGGGGTGAGCGCCCCGGGCGACGCGCCACGCGGCCCCCCGCAGCCCGCCAGCGTCAGCGTCAGGAGTAGCCTCTTGGCATTCATCGCGTCGCGAAGAAATTGCCCAGAATGCGGTTCGTGGCGTTCAGGACCGCGAGCGCCGCCCCGCGCGGCGGGTCGTCCTCCGTGAGATACGCCCCCACCAGCCGCGAGGCGCGCGATTCCTGCCGGGCGGAGAGCGACACGATCACCACGGTCGCGTCAAACGCGCGCACCGCCTTTACCCCCAGCAGCTCGAACCCCAGTTTAGGCTGCACCACGCGCTCGAGCGCGCGCACCGTCGCGTCCGCACAGCAGCGCAACTCGCCCGCCTGCGAGATCACGCCTTCCGACTCGCCCGAGAACTGGCGCCCGTCCGCCGCGACGAGCACCACCTTCGCGCGGCAGCGCCCGCTCGCGAGCCGCTGGAACGAGAAATCCTGAAAGCGCAGCCGCTCCGGTGATCCCGCCGACGGCGTCGTCACGATCCGGGCTCCCCTCCCCCCTCAGTCGAACCGCACTTCGATCTGGTGCCGGGCCCCGGTGTCCTGGGGCAGCTCGACGACGTCCACCTCGAGGTGGGGTCGCCCCTGCGCGTCCCGCTCCGCCGACACCACCAAGATCAGCCCGCTCGCGAGCTCCACCCGCAGCTGACGCAGGTCCGATCGCACCGTCACCTCGCGCACCGCCTCACCGCGCAGCCGCGCGACCGCCGCGGCGATGCGACGCAGATCCTGCAGCCCGACCGAACTCATGCCAGCCGCTCGGCCAAGAGCCGCGACAGTGCCGTGTCCGGGATGCGCTCTGCCTGGATGAACAGCGACGATTTCGAGGTGGCCTCCAGCGGATACAGGGCCCAAAAGGACCGCTCCCCCCTTGGGCGCTCGGAGGCCGAGCGAAACGACAGCACCAGCTGCCACGCCTCCGCGTTGGCCGGGCGCTCAGCCAGGGCGTCCACATGCCAAACCTGGTCGCCCAAGGCGATTACTCTCCATGGCATGGATCACCTCGCAAACACAGGCCCGACAATATGTGGCTAACTCTAAGTCCCGTCAATAGTTGAGTAATCCGAGCACGCGGGCGTCCCGCGCCGTGTCGACGTCCCGGAGCGGCTTGAGCACCCGGCATGACAGCCCGCACGCCTTGGCCCGCGCGCGGGTCTGGACCGCCACGGCTGCCGTCGACCACGAAATGCCGCGAAACAGGTCGGGCTGAGGTGCTGCGAGGCCGATCAGGTAGTAGCCGCCGTCAAGCGCTGGCCCCAGCACCACATCGTGCTCGCCCAGGGCGGTGAACGCCTCCTGAATGAGCCGCCGCTCCACCCCAGGGCAGTCGGAGCCGACCACAACCACACCGCGCGCCCCTTCCGCGAACTCGAACGTGAAGGCGCTCAAGAGGCGGTCGCCCAGGCTCGCGCCCGCTTGCGGGCGGAACCCGACACGCCCGGTGCCGTCCAGCCATTCCCGCACGAACGCTTCTTCGCCTGCCGGCGTGAACCACACCGTCGTGCGATACCCGGAGCCCGCGGTGGCGCCCACGACCTGTCTCCCCACGCGCCAGTAAACGTCCGCCGCGCCCGACGGGCCGATGTCCGCGGCCAGCCGGGTCTTGACCCGTCCGGGGATCGGCGCTTTGACGAAGATGCCGAGTGCCCGCACGTTACACCGCCCCCGCCCCCGCCCCCGCCCCCCGCCCCTTGCTCCCCCAGCGCGCCAGCCGACGGGGCGGGACGCCGACCAAGTAGAGGGAGATCAACAGGACGTTGCCGAGCCACGTGCGCAGCACACCGCGCGCCCGATAGCGCCGCCCCGACGTGACGAGCGGAGCGGGAAGCGTGCGTATCATCACCCCACGCCGCTCCAGCCGGCGAATCATGTCTACGTCTTCCATGATGGGAATATCTGCGTATCCCCCGACAGCCCGGAACAGGTCCCGCCGGACGAGCAACCCCTGGTCGCCGTACGGCAGGCGGTACAACCGCTGGCGTAACGCCTGCCCAACTTCGATGAAGCGCTTCCAGCGCGTCGGGAGATCGATCGCGAACCGAAACACCGCCGCCTCGAGGCCCACCTCGCTCCTGAGGGCGGCGATCAGGGCGCGCTGCGCCGGCGGCGGGAGGCGCGAGTCCGCGTGAAGAAACAGCAGCCACTCACCCCGCACCGCCTCAGCGCCCGCGTTGAGCTGCCGCGCCCGGCTGGGAGGGGGGGGAGTCAGGACCACGCGCGCGCCGGCGCTGACCGCCGCCGCGGCCGTATCGTCGGTCGAGCCGCCGTCCCCCACGACCAGGTCGAGGGACAGCGCCCGCGCGACCTCCTGGAGATCGGCGAGCAGGCCGGGCAAGTACAGCGCTTCGTTCAGCGTCGGAATGACGACGCCGATCACGGACGGACGGTCGGACTGTCGGACGGTCGGACGGAGAAGCCCAACCGGCGGGCGATCGCCGGTACGAAGCTGAGCAACACCAGCAGGGCACCGGCGATGAGGACGCGAATCAACGCACGATGCCCCGCTGCGTGGGAGCCGGACAGCAACGCATCCGCGAAGAACGTGTACACGAGCGTCCCGGGGACGATGCCGAGCGCCGTCGCGGCCGCGTAGGTGCGCCACGGGATGGCGGTGAGTCCCGATGCGAAGTTAATCAAGTTGAATGGAATCACCGGAATCAGGCGCAACCGCAGGAGCCACGCGAACCCCGCGTGCTGTGCCAACCGGTCGATCCCGCTCAGGCGCCCCCCCAAGACGGCCTGCAGTCCCTCCCGCCCGAGCAGCCGCGCCACCCAGAACGCAGCCGACGCACCGAGGTTTGCTCCGATCAGGTTCAAGAGCGAGCCCCACCAGAAACCGAACACCGCGCCCCCGACGAGGGTGAAGACGAGCCCCGAAAAGTCGAGCGCGGCCGCGACCGTGTAGGCCACGACGAACGCCGGCGGGGCCCACCACGGCGCGCGCAGCGCGGCCACCAGCCGGGCCGCACCCGCCGGCGTGACCCAGTCGCGCGCGTGCGTGCCCCGCAGCGCGTAGACGCCCGCGAGCAGCAGGGCGACCAAGACGAGGAGCCTCAGCAGCCCCTTCGCCCGGGGCGTCACCGCCACCAGCGGAGGAAGCGCCGGAGCAGCCGGCCGCGGGGCGTGTCACCGTACCGCGCGCGATACCACGCGTCGGCCGTGCGCTTCACGATTTCGCTCATCGTCGGATATGGGTAGACGGCGCGCGCGAGGGCGGGCAGTTTGACGCCGTGCCGCATCGCCAGCACGACCGCCATGATCAATTCCCCGGCCCCGCGGCCCACGAGGGTCGCGCCGAGGATCCGGCCGTCGGGCCGCGTCAGCACCTTGGAGAAGCCGAGCGCTGCGCCGTCCACGATCGCCCGGTCGAGCTCCGCGAAGTCATAGCGGAAGGTCGCGACGCGCTCTCCCGCGGCCTCGGCCTGTGCCGCGGTCAGCCCGACCCGCGCGACTTCGGGGTCCGTGAACGTCACCCACGGCACGGCGCGGTAGTCGGCCTTCGTCTTGAGCGGGGTGAGCGCGTTCTGCACCACGACCTTCGCCATGTACTCGGCCACGTGGGTGAACTGGAGGCCGCCGGTCACGTCACCCGCCGCCCAGACGCCGCGTGCGGTCGTCTCGAGCCGTGGGTTGACGCGCACCGCTCCGTTGTCGAGCTCGACGCCCGCGCGCTCGGGCGCGACGTCGCGCGCGTTGGGCCGACGCCCGGTCGCGACGAAGATCTCGTCGGTGGCGACGCGCTCGCCGTCCGCCCCGTGGACCACCTTGCGGGCGCCCTCGCGCGCGACGGCCGCCGCGCGGAAGCCGGTGCGGATCGCGATCCCCTCGGCGGTGAGGCGCTCGCGCACGAACGCGCCGACCTCGGGGTCCTCCCTGGGCAGCACTTCGGGGAGCAGCTCGAGCACGGTCACCTGCGCGCCGAGCCGGTGATAGGTTTGCGCCAGCTCGAGCCCGACCGGGCCGCCGCCCAGCATGACGAGGCTGCGCGGCAAGGTGGTCTGCTCGAAGGCGGTGACGTTGGTGAGGAACCCGACCTCGGCGAGTCCCGAAATCGGCGGCACGGCGGGCGCGGCACCCAGCGCGAGCACGATCCGCTTGGCGCGGAGCAGGCGCCCATCCACCTCGACCCGGCCGGGCCCCGCGAGGCGGGCCGGTGACAGCATGACGTCCACGCCGAGGCCGCGGAACCGCTCGGGGGAGTCGTGCGGGGCGATACGATCGCGGGCGGACCGCAGCCACGCCACCGCCTCAGGCCACCCTTCCCCCTGCCCTCTTCCCTCATCCCGGTATTTCCGGGCGAACGCGATGAGTGCCTTGGAGGGTACGCACCCCGTCCACAGACAATCGCCGCCCAACGCTTCGCGCTCGACCAGGGCGACGCGCGCGCCCAGTGCGGCGGCCCCCGCCGCGGTCACCAGACCGGCCGTGCCGCCGCCGATGACGACGATGTCGTGAGTGGAGTCAGTCACCCCGTGTGGCTAACGCCCGAAACCGCTTGGAGAGCTCCTTCGTGACGGGCCCCGGCACGCCGCTCCCGATCGCCCGGCCGTCGAGCTTGACGACCGCGACCAGCTCGGCGGCCGTGCCGGTGAGGAACATCTCGTCCGCCGTGTAGAGGTCGTAGCGGTTCAAGGGGACTTCCTCGACGGCGTAGGTCGCCTCACGCGCCAGCTCGATCACCGCGTCGCGCGTCACGCCCCGCAGGATCCCGGCGTAGGCGGGGGGTGTCTTGAGCGTGCCGTTCGTCGCGGCGAACAGGTTCATCCCGCTCGCTTCGGCCACATAGCCCTGCGCGTCGAGCATGACCACCTCGTCCACGCCCGCGGCGATCCCCTCCACCTTGGCGAGGATGTGCGAGAGATAGTTGAGCGACTTGATGCGCGGCGACAGGCTCTCGCGGTGGTTGATGGGCGTGGCCGCAGTGAGCGCGGTCAGCCCCTTGTCGTAGCGGTCCTGGGGCCAGAGCTGAATCGTGTCGACGATGCAGATGACGGATGGCTTGTCGCACTTGCGGGGGTCGAGCCCGAGGTCGCCCACGCCGCGCGTCACCAGGAGCCGGATGTAGGCGTCCTCGAGCTCGCTCTTCGCGACCGCCTCCTCCACCAGGCGATGCATCGCCGGCTTCGACAGCGGAATCTCGATCCACGCTCCTTTGGCTGAGGCGAACAGCCGATCGACATGCTGGGCGAGGCGGAAGACGCGGCGGTTGTAGACGCGGATCCCCTCGAACACCCCGTCCCCGTACAGCAGGCCGTGGTCGAACACCGAGACCTTGGCGCTCGCGCGGTCGTGGTACTTCCCGTCGATCCAGATGATGGGTGGCATAGTCCCTTTAGCGCGAGTAGGCGACGATCTTATCCAGGACGGCGCGCGCGAAGTCCTTGTCCCACGTCACGGCGCTCTTTTTCGCCACGACCTGGACGCGGGTGGTGTTTCCTTCGGACGTGATGGTGACGCTGATGTCGCGGTCCGCACCGGTCCCGTCGATCTCACGCTTCTGGCCCCCGTTGTCGGCCTGCTCGGTGGTGGCCTTCGTCTGCCGGATCTTGAGCTCCTCGAACGCGCGCGCGGTGGCGGCCGCGGCCCGGTCCACCGACGCGGGCACGACCGATTCGACCCCCCGCTGGGTGAAGTAGATACCGCCCCCCGCGCCCGCGCCCGCGGCCGCCACCACGCACCCCGCAGCGAGCCCGGCCAGCGGCGCTCCGGCCCAGGCCTGCAGTCGTGTCGTCCTCGGATGCATCGAGAAACCCTCCTCCCGCGAACCCGCGCGGCCGCGCGCCAGCGATCGAGTCTCGCGAATATACCTGGCCCAGCGACCCTTCGGCTACCGCGCGTCCGGCCCTGAGCCGTGTTACCTAGATCACTGCGCGGCAGCCCGGGCCGCTCCATTCTGCCTGCATGGAACAGACCATTGGTTGGGCCAGGATGTGGCCCACGGCGAGGCTGGGGGATGTCGCGTTACGACACGGCGCGTGGTACCCCGTGCTGAGCGGCGGCGCCACGCGCGTCGTGCTCGACGTCTCCGGACACCGCGTCGCGGTGCCGCAGGAGGTGTTGGAGGTCCGCTCCCGTCGCCCCGACCGGTTCACCGTGGTGTACCGGACGCGGCACGACCCGAACCCCGCGCGGGGCACGACGGCGGACGTGGGTCACGTCTACGCGGTGTGCCCGATGTGCGCGTGCCGTGTGTGGATTCCCAGCAGGCCGCGCGTCGTCACGTCGGGCGCGGCGGGCTCGAGCGGCGTCGAAAGCGCTACGTGCGCCAGGTGCGGGCACGAAGGCATCGTGGCGTGGTGGGAGACGGGGTGAGGGGGGCCTCCCTCAAATCAGCCCCACCTGAGCCAGCGCCCACTCCAGCTCGTCCAGCGTCGGCTCGATGAGAATCGATCCGCCGACGGAGACCGTCGGGTGGCTCGCTCGCCCGCCGTTCCACAGGCCTGGCCGGGGGCGGGCTGACCGCGGGCCGCGGGGCACGGCGGGCAAGACGTAGGCTCAATGACCCGGGCGGGGATCGAACCCGCGGCCTACGGATTAAAAGTCCGTTGCTCTACCAACTGAGCTACCGGGTCGGACGGCCGAAACTTCACCTCGCGCCAGTGTGTTCCACAAGCCGCAGGCGCGTTACGTCCGGCCCGCTCCGGCGCTCTTTAAGAACATGCGCCCCCCCGCAGCGCACCCGGCAGCCAGGTATCAGCGCACCCCAGATCGGGCCGTCGTCGAGCAACTCGTGGCCGACGACGTGAGCGCCCACCGCGAGCTGCTCGCGCGCTACCGCAGCATGGTGTACGCGATCGCCTACGCCGTGCTCCTCGACCCGGAGCGCGCCGAGGCCGTGGTGGAGCAGACGTTCCGCGAAGCGCGGCGCACGGCGGCCGAATTCCTCAGAGCGCCGGGCAGCGTCCCCAAGTGGCTCACCGACCTCGCGCACGACTGCGCGGGCAACGGGCACGGGCCCGCCGCGCGCTAGCGCGGCGCCGGCAGTGACACCGTCCCGGCTTTCTTCATCGCCTCCATGATCTCGTCGACCGTCATGAGCCGGGCCGTGCGCGTCGTCTTGATGTGCCCGGGCGCGACGGCCGCCATCACCGCAGCGGCCGCGGTGACGTCGTCCGGCGCCTCCACGATCGCCGTCCCGTCGTACTCGCCGAAGTGGTAGTACAGCTCGAGGAGACGGCCGCCGAGCTTCTTCATCATCCCCTCGACCGCCTGGCGGCGATCGGCCGGCGCCTTAGCAAGCGCAGCCCACGCGGCGGCCGTGTAGGAGAACTGCAGCATGTACCGGGGCATGGTTCGGTCCCTCCGCACGTCGGGGAAAACGCCGACGGCGGCCCACCGCGCTGGTCAGGTCAGCGCCTGAGTCGCCGTCACCTTCACACCTAAGACCGCTTCACTTCACCGCATATACCCCCCGCTCCCGGGTCCGTCAAGCACGGCCGTCAGGGCTTCCGCAGCACTACGCGTCACGACCGCTTCCCGCGCCGCCCTCTCGGGCGGAGATTTCGGTTCGACTTGAATCGTTCTCGATGAAACTCGCGCTTCCGGAAGTCGCCCGTCCGCGCCGCTGGCTGCTCGCGCTGTACGTCGCGAGCGCCGCGCTCGTCACCATCCAGCAAGCCGTGGTCGGCCACTCGAACAACTTCCGCGTGTTCCGCTCGGCCACCCTCAACCTGCTCGCCGGGCGCGACCTGTACGCCGCCCATCCCGAGCAGCACTTCGATTTCTACAAGTACAGCCCGACCTTCGCGCTGCTGTTCGCGCCGTTCGCCTACCTGCCCTTCGCCCTCGCGTTTCTCTGCTGGAGTCTGCTGAACGCGCTGCTCCTGTGGTACGCGCTCGATCGTCTGCTCCCGCAGCGCCCGGCCACGCTGGCGCTGGCGCTGGTGTACCTCGAGGTGCTGCTGGCCATGCAGTACGGCCAAAGCAACTCGCTCGTCGCCGCGCTGGGGGTGCTCGCCTTCGTCGCGCTCGAGCGGGGCCGTCAGCCCGAGGCGGCGGCGGAGATCGCGTTGGGCGCCTCCATCAAGCTGTTCCCGGTCGCCCTGCTCCCGATCGCGGTGTTCCACCCGCGCCGTGTGCGGTTCGGCCTCATGTTCGTGGGGGCGGCCGCGGCGCTCGTCGCCCTGCCGCTCCTCGCCGTGCCCGCACACGAGCTCGCCGCCCAGTACCGCTCCTGGCGGGCGATCGAAGCGGCCGACACCCTGAACCGCGGGTACTCGCTGATGCAGTACCTCTACATGTGGTTCGGCGCCGACTGGCCCAACTGGCCGGTGCAGCTCGCGGGCACCGCCCTTCTGCTGCTACCGCTCGCGATCGGACGGGCCCGCTGGGGGGATGCCGAGTTCCGGCGTCTGTTTTTGTGCTCGGTGCTCGTCTACATGGTGCTATTCAACCACCAATCGGAGCGCGCGACGTTCGTGATCGCCTATGCCGGGATCGTGATCTGGTACGTGAGCTCGCCGCCGAGCCGGCTGCGAACGGCGGTGATGGCCCTCACGCTGCTCGTGATGGTGATCCACGACGTCGAGATCGTGCCGTACTGGGTGAAGAAGGAGATTCTGATCCCCTACCGGATCAAGGGGATTCCGTGCCTCGTGGCGTGGTTCGTGATCCAGGGCGAGCTGCTCACGCGAGCGCGCCGAAGTGAGTCAGACGGAAGTCTCCTCGCCGGCACCGCTCCCGAACCGCGTCTGACGTGAGCGCCGTCAGCTCGGCCGCGCGCGGCGCGACGTAGTCGTCCCACTCGGCGAGCGTGCCGTCGGGATGGCCCGGGTGCACCATGAGCTCGGTCGTCCCGGGTTGGAGCCGGTCGAGCAGGGCGAGCACCGCCTCGAGGAACCCCCGCCTTCCCTGCAGGGAGATCCCGACGAAGCGATCGGCGTGGCGCGGCGACGCGACGCCCCGGGCCGCGACGCGCCAGGCGGCGGCGAGTGCGGCGCGCTTCGCCAGCGCACGCCAGTTCACCGGAGCGGCGGCGACCGGCTCGAGCGGGCGACGCACGACATCCACCCCATGGGAGCGGGCCGTCGCCACCACCGCGCGCCACACGCCCGGCAGGACATGGACATGACGGTGGCTGTCGAGATGCGTGACGGTCGGACGCGCCGCGCGCAGGCGCGCCAGCTGGGCGGCACACTCGGCGGCCACCTCGTCGGGGTCGATCCGCCCAGCCAAGGCGCGCGCGACGAGCCCGGCAAGCGAGTGGAAGCGCCCCGTGCGGGCGTCCACGAGCGTCCGACCGCTCGACGGCCCGCCCCCCCCGCCCCCCCCGCCCTCCCGGCGGCCGACGGGCTCCCCCACGGTGAGGTTCAAGTGCAGGCCGACGCCCAGCTCGGGCCAGGCGGCGAGTCGGTCCAGCCCGTCCTCCCAGCCGGGTGCGTTCACGAGCACGGAGACGGATGTGACCACACCGGCCGCGGCCACCTCTAGGATGCCGCGATTCACGCCCGCCGAAAAGCCGAAATCATCGGCGTTCACGACGAGGCGGCGCTCGTTAGCCGTAGCGCCCCCGCCAGTCGTTCCAACGGATCTTCACCAGGTCCCGGAGCATCCCCGCCGCGTCGGCGGTGAACCGCACCGTACTCGGCTCCTCGTCGTAGCGGTAGCGCACCGCAGCCTGCGTGATCGCGAGGCCGTGCTTGCGGGCGATGTACAGCGCTTCGACGTCGAACCCGAAGCCGGGAATGGTGAGTCGCGGGAAGATCACCTCCGCCGCCCGGGCGGTGAAACCCTTGAGCCCGGCCTGCGTGTCGAGGATCCCCGGCAAGAGCGTCAGCCGGACGACGCCGTTGAAGAGGCGACTCATCACGTGCCGTGTGTAGAGGTAGTGAAAGAACGACGGGCTCATCAGATAGCGTGACTCGGGCAACACCCGGCAGGCGATGGCCACGTCACACCCCCGGTCGAGCTCGCGCGCGATCTTGCCGATCTCGTCCACGGGATAGGCGAGGTCGGCGTCGGTGAACACGCGGTACGCCCCACGTGCCGCCCGCATCCCGCGCGCCACAGAGAAGCCCTTTCCTCGATTCGCGTCGTTCCGGAGCAGCGTGACGCCGGCCGCAACCCCAGCGAAGTCCGCGAGCAGGCGCGCGGCGCCGGGCTCGCTGTGATCGTCCACGAGGACCAGCTCGGCCGGCCGCGCCTGCGCGCAGAGAAACTGGCGCAGCGCTTCGAGGTGCACCGGCAGGCGGTCGGCGCCGTTGCGCACGGGGACCACGACGGACAAATGGATGGAGCGGTCGGGCACGAGCGAAAAGATACGTCGCCGCAGCGGAGAGGGGGAACGCGGGTTAGGTTTGCGAGGCATGAGCGACGCCTCCGCCAAAATCGAGCACGTCTCCGACACCGCCCGCTGGGTCGCGATCTATCGGGCGATGGAGTCGGACCGGCCGGACGCGTTGTTCCGCGATCCCTACGCCCGCCGTCTCGCCGGCCCGCGCGCCGAGCAGATGGTGGACCACATCCCCAAGGGCCGCGCCCTGGCGTGGTCGATGATCGTGCGGACGGCCGTGATGGACGAGCTGATCCTGCGGGCGATCGAGCGCGACGGCGTCGGCACGGTGCTCAACCTGGCGGCGGGGCTCGACGCACGGCCCTACCGGTTGTCGCTCCCCCCGTCGCTCCGCTGGATCGAGGCCGACTTTCCCGACGTGATCGCCTACAAGAAGCAGCAGCTCGCGGGGGAGCGGCCGGCGTGCGTGCTCGAGCACGTGGGGATCGACCTCACCGACGCGCCGCGGCGCCGCGCGCTGTTCGCACAGATCGCTGCGGCGGCCCGGCAGGTACTGGTGGTGAGCGAAGGGCTGCTGATCTACCTCACGGCCGACCAGGTCGCCGAGCTCGCGGGCGACCTGGCGGCGCCGCCGCCGTTCCGCTGGTGGCTCATTGATCTCGCCTCGCCCGGGCTCCTGAAGATGATCGCGAAGCAGTGGGGCGGCGCGCTCGCGGCCGCGCCGTTCCGGTTCGCTCCGCCGGAGGGCACGCGCTTCTTCGAGCCGTTCGGCTGGCGCGAAGCAGAGTTCCGCTCGACGTGGGAGGAATCGCTGCGCCTCAAGCGGACGATGCGCCTCGCCTGGCTGTGGAGTCTGCTCGGGCGGCTCTACCCGAAGCGCAAGCGGGAGGAGTTCCGGCGGTTCTCGGGGATAGTGATGCTGAGGCGGTAGTAGGCTGGGCGCGGAACGACGCGGAAGGGCGCGGCAGGTGGTGACGTAGCCGCCTTCCGCGCCCTCCCGCGCCCTCCCGCGCCTTTCACCGCCCTTCTAGAACACCCACCTCACCCCCGCCTGCAGCTGCCGCGGATCGCCGAGCCCCGAGCGGATCGTACCGTCGAAGTTCTTGTAGATCGTGGAGCCCGGGTCCCTGAAGTTATCGGCGTTGGTGACGTTGAAGATCTCGACCATGGCTTCGAGCTGACCTCGCGGGCCCGCCGGGAAGGGTCGCGAGATGCGGATGTCCCACGAGAAGTATGCGTTGTCCTTGCGGATCGTATTCCGCAACAGGATGTGGCCATCGCCGCAGATACGCTGCTGCGGGCTTACCGCCCGGATGCCGCTCGGCTGGTTGCTGATGCATTTCTCGGACGTCGGCTGGGCCGAGTAGTAGCTCACCCGGTTGTTAAGGTAGAACCCCGCGACCTTCGCGAGCACCCAACCGTTGACGCGGTGCCGTTGGTCGCGGTCGCTCCAGTTGTATTCCTTGGCGAGCGAATCAACCTGCGCGTAGCGCAAGGTAAACGGGTCGCGCTCGTTATCGTCGTCCGACTTGTCGAACGAGAGCGTGTAGTTGACGTCGAACTGGAGCCGCGGATCGAGCACGCGCCTCAGGCCTACGGTGACTGCGTTGTAACGCGACTTCGCGCTGCTTTCGACGGTCCACAGAGTACCGATGTCAAAGGGCCCGCCGGTCGCGAACCCGCCGAACGGATTGCCGAACGCCGCATCGTTGCGGTTGATAAACCGGGTCAGGTGATCGCCGCGGGCGTGGGTATAGCTGATGGAAGCCGATAGGTCGTTGGCGACCTGCCGCTCGTACCCCACCGTCAAATTGATCGTGCGGGGGTTCTGGAAGTGCCGGTCGAACACATACACGTCCGGCACGAACGGTGTCCCGGTCGTGGGCGGGAGCAGGCTGTCGTAGGCAGGAACGGGGAGGCCGAACACGTTCGATCCGAACCGCGTTTGCCCAAGCGAGCCGTTGGTGCTGCGCGCGCTGGCGAGGTTCAGCCCCGGTATGCGCGCGTAGTAGATCCCACCGTTGAGGCGGAGCACTTGTCGCCCATCGGCGTTCGGATCCCAGGCGATGCCGAGACGCGGCTGCCACATCTTCTTGTCAGACGGGATCGTGCCATCCGAGGGGAACGTGAAGCTCCCCTTCGCGTTCGTCACGGTCGAGTCAATCCATCGGGCGAAATAGACCTGGGAGGGCGGCGTGATCGGGTCCGGCTCGATCTGCGCTTCCCACCGCAGGCCGTAGTTCAGGGTCAGCTTGGCGGAGGGCTTCCAGGTGTCCTGCAAATAGAGCGCGAACTCGTTCTGGGTGATCGTCTGCGTGCCCGCCTGCTCCACGGTCGTGGAGCCGACACCCGCCTGCTGCAGATACAGGTTCACGGGACCGACTGGCACGCCAGTCGGACACGTTCCCGTGCTGGTCGTGTCGCCGGTGGAACACTCACGGTACCCCGAGCCGAGCGTAACGTACCGGATAAACCCCGTGACGCTGTTGAACGCGATGCGCCCGTTGGCGAAACCCACAAAGACCTGCGTGGTCGCCGTACGGTTCCATTCGCCCCCGAACTTGAACAGGTGGTTGCCGCGCGCGATGGACACGTTGTCGAGCAGCTGGACGCGCGTGTCGTGGTCGTCCCTGATCGGCAGGAAGAACGGCATACCGAACCGGAATGCGTTCGTCGAGTCGACGTCCGTGTCATGGAATGGGACGGCCGCGCCGAAGATCGACGACACCCCGGTGGTGTCGCCAAGGTGGTTGAGGGCGCCGGTATAGGGCCGGGGCCGGTCTTCGCGCGAATACTGGAAGCGGAACTCGTTCGAGGTCCGCGACGACAGGAAGGACACGAGGCTTCCGTTCACGGCGTGGGACCGATCCTTTTCCAGGCCGTTGGCACTTGTGCCCCACGTGTCCACGTCGAACGTGCCGTTCTTCTGCTCGGACCACGTGTAGTTGTACTTGAGCGACAGGTTGTGGCGATCGGACAAGCGGAAGTCGAACTTGGCGAGGGCCGCCCGCGCGTCGTTGGTACGCGAGATCGGAGCGAAGTCGTTCACCAGCTCGGGATACCGGGTCGCGAGGAACGTCACCAGAGAGTCGTACGCCGGAGTATGCACCCGGTTCTTCTGCTTCACCTCGTCGTAAATCTGTTGGTCGTACGCCAGAAAGAAGAACGCCCGGTCCCGCTTGAGCGGGCCACCCAGCGTGAACCCGAACTGATTCTGCGAAAAGTCCGGCTCGAACTTCGTGATCACGCCCGTCGGGGAAGTGTGCTCCGGCGTGCCCGACACCGCGTCGAACTTCCCGAAGTAGTGCAGCGTCCCCCGCAGATCATTCGTGCCCGACTTGGTGATCACGTTCACGAAGCCGCCGGACGAGCGTCCGAACTCGGCGTTGGCCCCGCCCGCCACCACCACGAGCTCCTGCACCGCATCCAGATTGAACGTGAACGCCGGCCGCTGGCCGCCGCGCTGCTCGCCGAAGAACGGGTTGTTGAAGTCCGCGCCGTCCACCGACACATTGTTATGGATGCCGCGCTGGCCCGCCACCGTGAGCTCATCGCCGTCCGGTCCCTGAACGATCGCCACGTTGGGTGTGAGCAGCGTGAGGTTGATGAAGTTGCGCCCGTTGTTCGGCAGGCCCGTCACCGCTGCCGCGTCTAGCGGGGTCGCGGCCGCCGATTGGGTCACGTTCACCACCGGCTGCGTCGCCTCGACCGTCACCGCGGCGAGGGTAACCGCGGCGAGCGGCAGCTGCAGGGCCACCGTCTCGCCGACCCCCAGCGCGATCCCCGTTCGCTTCACCTCGGCGAAGCCCACGGCACGCGCGGTTGCCTCGTAGGTGCCGAGCGGAAGCAACGTGCCGGCGAAGTTGCCCGCCGCGTCCGTCGTCAACGTGCGCGTGAAGTTTGTCTGCGCTTCATGCAGGATGACGGTCGCGTTGGCGACGGGCGCGCCGTTAGGGTCGAAGACGACGCCGCGGATGATGCCGGTCGTGGCCTGAGATTGCGCCGCGAGCAACGCGGGGGAGCCGAGCAGGCGGGGGAGCCGAGCAGGGCGAGCGCCGCGCCGACCAGCAGGACCGCGAGGCGCGCGCGCACACGATTGCCGCACGTCATGGCGTAGGGTCTCCGGGGAGGCGGTTTACAAGGGCGAGCGAAATTGGCACGGGAATCGGACGGCGGCAAGGGCGGCAGATGGCGGTAGAAGACGGTAGAGGGCGGTAGAAGGCGGTCGAGGTGGGACTTGACCTCTACCGTCTTCTACCGTCTTCTACCATCCTCTACCGACCGCCATGCAAAACCCCGACATCGCCCGGCTGTTCGACGAGGTCGCTGACCTCCTCGAGATCCAGGATGCCAACCCGTTCCGGGTGCGGGCCTACCGCAACGCCGCCCGCACCATCCGGGACTTCCCCGAGTCCCTCGCCGACCTGGTGCGCGCCGGGACGAAGAACCTGACCGAAATCCCCGGGATCGGGGAGGACCTGGCGGAGAAGATCGCGGAGATCGTCGCCACGGGCGAGCTGAAGCTCCATCGGCAGCTCGCCGCCAAGCTGCCGGCGGGCTTGCTCGACCTGCTCCGCATTCCGGGGCTCGGGCCGAAGCGCGTAAAGCTGCTCCACAAGAAGCTCAAGGTGAAGTCGGCCGCCGATCTCGCACGCGCGCTCGACGGCGGCAAGATCCAGAAGCTCAAGGGCTTCGGGCCGAAAATGGAGGAGAAGATCCGCGCCGGGCTGGGGCAGGCCCAGGTGACGGAGCACCGGCTGCTCCTGAACGAGGCCGAGACGCAGGCGAACGCGCTCGTCGAGTACGTGAAGGCCGGCGGGGGGGTCCAGGAGATCGCGGTGGCGGGGAGCTACCGCCGGCGGCGCGAGACCATCGGGGACTTGGACGTGCTGGTGACCAGCAGCGACAGCCCCAAGGTGATGGCGCGGTTCGTCCAGTATCCCGAAGTCGCGAAGATCCTGTCCCAGGGCGGGACGCGCGCCACCGTGAAGCTGCGCGGCGGGCTCCAGGTAGACCTGCGCGCCGTCGAGCCCCCCGCCTACGGCGCCGCGCTCTTGTACTTCACCGGGTCCAAGGCGCACAACATCGAGCTGCGCAAGATCGCGCAGGAGCACAGCTACAAGCTGAACGAATACGGCCTGTTCAAGGGTACGCGTCGCGTGGCGGGAGCGACCGAGGTGGAGATCTACGCGAAGCTCGGCCTCGACTGGATGCCGCCGGAGCTGCGCGAGGCGCGCGGCGAGATCGCCCTGGCGCGCGAGCACAAGCTGCCGACGCTCGTCACGCTGCAAGACATGCGCGGCGATCTCCAGATGCACACCAACGCCACCGACGGGCAGGCGACGATCGACGAGATGGCGCACGCGGCCCGGGCGCTCGGCTACCAGTACATCGCCATCACCGACCACTCGAAGCGAGTCACGATGGCGCACGGACTCGACGCGAAGCGCTTGCGGGAGCAGTGGCGGGGGATCGACGAGCGCAACGGCGCGAGCCGCGGGTTTACCATCCTGAAGAGCATCGAGCTCGACATCCTCGAGAACGGCAAGCTCGACCTGCCGGACGACGTGCTCGCCGAGGCGGACTACATCGTCGCCACGATCCACTACGGTATCACTCAGCCGGAAAAGGAGCTGACCCGCCGGCTGGTGGGCGCCGCCGAGCACCGCTGGATCGACGCCATCGGGCACCCCACCGGCCGCCTGCTCGGCAAGCGCGAGCCCTATCCGCTCGACTTCGAAGCGCTGTGCCGCGCCTGCGCTGCCGCGGGGTGCCTGCTCGAGCTCAACGGCCATCCTGAGCGGATGGACCTCCCCGACACGCTGGCGGCCGCCGCGCAGCGGCACGGCGTGCGCTTCGTGCTGTCCACCGACAGCCACCAGCCGAACAACCTGGTGTTCATGAAGTACGCGGTGGATCTGGCAAGGCGCGCGGGGCTGGAAGCGCGAGACATCCTGAATACGCGGCCCTTGGAGGAGTTCCGGAAAGGTTTGAAGAGGGCGGTAGAGGGCGGTAGAGGACGATAGAAGACGGGTGACCTCTACCGCCCCCTACCGCCCCCTGCCGCCCTCTACCGCCCTCTACCGTCTTCTACCGTCCAATCAGTTCGAGCTGGACCACCGGGCTGAAGCTCCGACGATGATGCACCGTGAACCCGAACGCCGCGAGCGCTGCGAGGTGCTCCGGCGTGCCGTAGCCTTTGTTGCTGGCCCAGCCGTAGGAGGGGTAGCGGGGCGCCAGCAGCTGCATCAGGCGGTCGCGCAGGGTCTTGGCCACGACGGAGGCAGCGGCGATCGAGTGGCAGTGCACGTCGCCGTCGATGATCGCCTCGTGGGGGCACCCCAGCTCGGGGACGGGGAGCCCGTCCACGAGCACGTGCGCGGGATGGACCGCGAGGCGCGCCAGGGCGCGCTGCATGGCGAGGATGCTCGCGCGCCGGATGTTCAGCCGGTCGATCTCCCGCACGCTCGCCGCGCCCACGGCGACGGCGAGGGCCCGCGCGCGGACGACGGCCGCGAGCCGCGCCCGCTTGGGGGCCGGGAGCATCTTGGAATCGCGCAAGCCGCGGATGGCCTTGCAGAACGGCGGAAACACGACGGCCGCGGCCACCACCGGACCGGCCAGTGGACCGCGGCCCGCTTCGTCGAGCCCGGCGACGAGTCCGCCCTTTTCCCCGCCCCCCGCGCCCCCCGCCGCCCAAGCTCCCCAGAGCGCGCTCTCGCGCTCGAGCGTGGGACGGGGGCCTCTCACGCCTCTTGCTTCTCCACCGACTCCGACTCCGGCACGGCGTTGCCCCGCTTCTCGCGGATGCGCGCCGCCTTACCGGCGAGGTGCCGCAGGAAGTAGAGCTTGGCGCGGCGCACCCGGCCCTTGCGCAGCAGCTCGATCTCTGCGATGGACGGCGAGTGGAGGGGGAAGATGCGCTCCACACCCACGCCCGCCGAGACCTTGCGCACGGTGAAGGTGGCGTTGATCCCCGCGCCGCGCCGGCCGATGCACACGCCCTCGAAGGCCTGCAGCCGTTCCTTGTCGCCCTCCCGCACGCGCACCATCACGCGCACCGTGTCGCCCGGGTCGAACGCGGGCAGGTTGGTCTTGAGACCCTCCCGCTCGATCGCTCTGAGTCGCTGCATACGCTTATCCTCGATCCTCGTACCGGGCCCACAGGTCGGGCCGCCGTTCCCGCGTCAACCGCTCGGCTTCCGCCTCGCGCCAGGCGGCAATCTGCTCGTGATTGCCGCTCAACAATACCGCCGGCACATCCAATCCGCGATAGCTCGGTGGGCGAGTGTAGCTCGGCGGGGCGAGCAGCCCGTCGTAGTGCGAGTCCGTGGCGGCCGACTCGTGATCGCCGAGCGCGCCCGGAAGCAGTCGCACCACCGCGTCGATCACGCACAGCGCCGCCGGCTCCCCGCCTGAGAGCACGAAGTCTCCGATCGACACCTCTTCCGCGCCCAGCCCGTCCGCCACGCGCTGATCCACGTCCTTGTAGTGGCCGCACAGCAGGGTCAACTCCCGGCCCACCGCGAACCGCACGGCGTCGCGGTGGCCGAACGGGCGGCCGCGCGCCGACAGCAACACGATCGGCGACCCGGCGCGCAGATCCTCCACCGCTTCGAAGAACGGCTCCGGCTTGAGGACCATCCCCGCGCCGCCGCCAAACGGGTAGTCGTCCACCGTCTTGTGCCGGTCGTGCGTGTAGTCGCGCAGCGACGCCACCCGGTAGCGCACCAGCCCGCGCTGCGCCGCGCGACCGGCGATGCTGGCGGCGAGGGGCGCCCCGAACACCTCCGGGAAGAGCGTCACGACGTTAATCGTCAGCATCGGCCTCTTCCACGGCGACGAAGTGGTCGCGCCACGGCTCGACCACCGCGCGCCCCGTGACTCCTACGAACGACAGTAGCCACTCGCGGTGGTAGGCGCGCCGCCGTGCCACGACCAACGGCCCCGCGACGACCTGTCGGTCCTCGTTCACGACGTACAACCGGGCCTGCGGCACGAACACCGCGCCCGGATTCCCTACCAGGGGCACCACGGCCACTTCCCCCTGCTGCCCGTGCGGCTTGCGCAGCCGCCCGACTAGGCGGGTCGTTTGCCCAGTACGCCGGCTTGCTTGAGGAGCGAGCGGACCGTGTCGGTCGGCAGCGCGCCTTTTTCCATCCAGGCGCGCGCCTGCTCGGCGTCGACCTGGAGCTGGGCCGGGTTGGTACGCGGGTTATAGTTCCCGAGCATCGCCACGAACCGCCCGTCTCGAGGAGAGCGCGAGTCGGCGACTACGATCCGGAAGTAGCTCTGCCCCCTCCGTCCCACGCGCCGCAACCGAATGCGAGTTGCCATAACGTTCGTCAGGTCCTTTTCGAGAGCGTGACCACCAAGGCCCCAAACCTAAGCCCACAAAACTACTTAGCGAGTTGCCGGAATCCAAGTGGGGCGTGTTTATTTCTGGCCATGCCGCAGTCGGCCTGGTTGCAGGGACTAGTCACCGTGGGGGTCGGCGCGGTCTCGGGGGGAATCACCAACGCCGTCGCCGTATGGATGCTGTTCCACCCCTACGAGGCGTGGGGCATAGGCCGGCTCAAGCTGCAGGGGGCGATTCCCAAGAACAAGCCCCGGCTCGCGAAGAGCATCGCCAAGACCGTCGGACAACGGCTGCTCACCGAGCAAGACCTCGCTCGCCAGTTGAGTGCGCCGGGTCTACGGACGGCGTTCGACCGCGCCATCAGCGTATTTCTCGACCGGGCGCTCAACACTCCCCGGGGCGCCCTGCGCGCCGAGCTCCCCGCGCCCGTGTTGGCGGAGCTCGAAGGCGCGCTCGAGCCGCTCGCCGAGCGGCTGGCGGAGCGGCTCGCCGAGTTCGTGCAGGGCGCGGGCTTCGAGGCGGCGGTCGAGAAGTACGCGGCGCTGGACCGCTGGGTGGAGGAAGGGGTGGCGCGCCCCGAGCTGGAGCGCGCCGTGCGGCAGTTCGTCGCGGCGCAACGGGCGCGGCTGCTGCGCGACGAGCGGCCGCTGCTCGACCGGCTCCCGCCGGGGTTGGTCGCGGCGCTGGAGCAGGCGATCGCGGACTACCTGCCGGTGGCGGTGGAGCGTCTCGGCGGCCTGCTCGCCGATCCCGTCGCACGGGAGCGCGTGCGCGACGCGCTGAAGCGATTTCTGGACCGCGCGCTCAAGAGCCTGATGCTCCACGAGCGGTTGATGGCCAAGCTCGTGGTGACGGAAGGCCGCATCGACCGGCTGCTCGACGGTCTCGAAGACGGCGGGCTCGCAGAGCTCGCCGACGTGCTCGCGTCGCCCGACTTCCGAGCGCAGGCGGCGCGGGCCGTGAACGACGCCGTGGTGCGGTTCCTCCGCACCCCGCTGGCCGAGCGGCTCTGGGCGCTCGGCCCCGACCGGCTGGACGGGCTGGAGCGTGCGGCCGCGGACTACGTCGTCGCCGCGCTGCGCGCGCCCGCCACCCGCGACTGGGCGGTGCACCGCGCGCGCGAGGCGATCGAGCTCGGCCGCCGCGTCCTCGCCGGGGAGAGCGGCCGCCAGCGGATCGCCGACGCGGCCCACGCGGCCGTCACGGCGCTGCTCGACCGGCCGCTCGGCCGCCCGGCCGACTTGCTGCCGCCCGATGCCGAGTCACGCCTCCGGCACATTCTCACCGAGCCGTTGTGGGACTGGATGCAACGACAGGTACCGGTCGTCGTGTCGCAGCTTTCGGTGCAGGAGCTGGTCGAGCAGAAGGTGCTGGGCTTCTCCACCGAGCGCATGGAAGAGCTGATCCGCAACGTCACGCAACGCGAGCTGCGCTTGATCGTGCAGCTCGGCTACGTCCTGGGGGCGATCGTCGGGCTCCTGGCGTGGGGAATCAACGCGCTATTCGGATAGCCGGCGGGCGCTTCCAGCCCGGCCACTGCGCCGGAGCGTCCACCAGCCGCACCACCGGTACGCGGTCGACCGTGAGCTGCTTGATCTCCGACCGCCGGTCCGCCCGACCGCCGGACCACCGCCGCGCCCAGGCGCGCTCGAGTCCCTTGAGGAAGCGCCTCGCCGCCGCGCGATCGTCCCACAGCGTGTACCAGACGAGGACTTCCCCGCTCGCCCCAGCCGCGAGCACCTGGTAGCGGTCCCCATCCCAGCCGGCCGCGAGTCGGGCGGCGAGCGTGTCGTTTCCCAAATGCTGCTCGAACAGCAGGCGGATCTCGAACTCGCCGAGCCCGTCCTCATAGCGCACCGCATCAGACGCCGCGGACTCGAACGCCACCCGCTGCGGCTTGTCCCCGGCGACGTAGCGCGCGGTGTGGAGCAGCTGCGCCGTGGATACGGGCATGAGCGCCCCGTAGGGCTGCTTGCCGGGATACGCCCGATCGAACCAGCGGACGAACTCGGCACCGCCGAGGTAGGGGAAGATCAGGCTCTCCCGCAGCCACAGCGGCGCGGTGGCGAAGACCTTCATTTCCCGCTCCTGCTGGCCGAGGGCCCCGCGCAGGTCCCAGAAGTTGGGGAGGCTCTCGAGCTTCTGCTCCGGCATCAATACCAGTATTTGCGCCAGGGTCGCCTGTCCTTCGAGGATCGACTGCGCGGCCGTCCGGCGGTCGTTCTGCCGCTTGAGCTCGACCAGCGAATCGAGGTTCAGATACTGGCCCTGCAGGGCGTGCACCAGCTCGTGGGAGATCACGAGCCGCGCCTGGCTGGGGTCGATGTCGGTGGGGAGGTAGAGCGCGTTGGAGTCGGGATCGAAGTACCCGGCGACCTGCTCCGTGAGGAGATCGATCATGGTGCGTCGCAGGTCGAGCGAGTCGGGAATCAGGCCGAACAGCCGGTACGCGGCCTGCGCCCCGGCGAGCTCGGCGGGGGGAAGGTCGTCGTCGAACTTGTGGATGACGTAATCGCGGACCTGGGCGCGGCTGCGGCGCAGCACGACGGGACGCCGCTTGAACGTGAGGCCGGTCGCGCGCTCCACCGCCGGCATCATCTGCTGCACGGCCTGTCTGAGCTGCGCCTCGCTCTGGACTTGCTGCGCCCGCTGCTCGCACGCCCGGTTTCCCGACAGCGTGACCGGCACCGCCGCCGCGAGCCACCACCGCCTCAACCCTGCCACTCGATCCCCTTCCCGACGGCGGCTCCGACCACGCGGGCGATGTCCTGGCCGCCGACGACGATTCCCTGGTGCTCGAGCTCCTGTCGGAGCAGCTGGTCGAGCTCGGCGCGGCGTTCCCCCAGAGTCGGTCGAGGGCGGTCGACGACGGTCGAAGACGGCCGAGCCTCTTGAGCGGCGCCGCCTTGACCGTCCTTGGCCGTCTTTGACCGCCCTTGACCGCCCAGCATTCTCTCGATCTCCTCCCCGATCCGCTCCAGCATCGGGAAGATCTCCGCCAGCAAGTCGGCCGGCGGCTCCTGCTGCGGCTGCTCATGCGTGAGCCCGCGCCGGATCATGGCGTCGACCTTGCGCCGCTCCCGGATGAGGCGATCGAGCTCTGGGGAGACGCGCGCCGTGGCCTGCGCGTGCGCGCACGCCTCGTCCAGCACGTCGATCGCCTTGTCGGGGCGCGCGCGCTCGGGGACGAAGCGGTCGGTGAGCACGATCGCCGCCTTGAGCGCGTCATCGGTGATGGCGACCGCGTGGTGCCGCTCGAGCCGCGGACGGCGGGCCACGAGCACCTCCCACGTCTGGATGGCGTCCAGCTCCTCGACCAGCACCGGCTGGAACCGCCGCTCCAGCGCCGGATCTCCGCGGATCCACTTGTCGTACTCCTCGCCGGTGGTCGCCCCGACCACGCGGACGTCGCCACGCACCAGCGCGGGCTTCAGCATGTTCGCCGCGTCCATCGCGGCGCCGAGCGCGGTGCCCTGCCCGATCAGGTTGTGCAACTCGTCCACGAACAGGATGAGGTCGGGGTCGGCGGACAGCTCGCGCACCAGCTTGCGGACGCGCTCCTCGTACTGCCCGCGGAACGCGGTCCCCGCCAGGAGGGCGACGTGGTCGAGCGCTACGACGCGCGCGTCCTTGAGGGCCGGCGGCACGTCCGCCGCGGCGATGCGCTGGGCCAGCCCTTCCACGATGGCCGTCTTGCCCACGCCCGCCTTGCCGATGAGCGCGGGGTTGTTCTTCGTGTGGCGCAACAGGATGTCGACCACCCGCGCGATCTCGGCGTCGCGGCACCGCACCGGCTCCAGGTCGCCGCGCCGCGCCTGCGCGGTGAGGTCGATGCCCACGCGCTCGAGCACCACCCCGGAGTCGAACAGGCCTTCGAAGGGATCGCCCATCGGGTCATTCGCCGCCCAGGAAGTGGAAGTACCAGACGATGATCGCGTCGCCGAACACGAAGGTCACGGCCGCCCCCAGCGCGAGGAATACCCCGAACGGGACGAGACGCTTCTTCTTGAGGGACAGTGGAACAAAAATCAGGCTGCCGAGCAGGGCGCCGAGGAACACGGTCAGCAGCACGCCCTTCCAGCCGAGGAAGGCGCCGACCATGGCCATCATCTTCACGTCGCCACCCCCCATCGCCTCTTCCTTGAACGCCCACTGCCCCACCCGCGCCACCGCGAAGAGCAGCGCGAATCCGGTGGCCGCGCCCAGCACCGCGGACAAGAACCCCGGCACGCCGCCGCCCAGCGACAGCGCGAGCCCGAGCAGCAGACCGCCCCAGGTGTACTCGTCGGGGATCAGGTAGTGCCGCGCGTCGGTGATCGCGATCCCCAGCAGGATCGTACCGAACAGCGCCCCGGCGAGCGCGTGCAGCGTCACGCCGTACCGCGCCAGGGCCCCGATCCAGATGAGGCCTACCGCCAGCTCGATGATCGGATATTGCACGGAGATCGGCTTGCGGCAGTAACGGCACCGCCCCCGCAGCAAGAGCCACGAGACGAGCGGGACGTTGTCGCGCCAGGAGATCGGGTGGTTGCAGCGGGGGCAGGTGGAGGGCGGCGTGAGGAGCGAGAGGTCGTTGGGCAGCCGCAGGATGCAGACGTTGAGAAAGCTGCCGACGCACAGCCCCAGCACCACCGTACCGCCCAGCAGGATCGGGTCAGCGACCACGCGTCACCTCATAGAGCAGGATCCCCGCCGCCACCGCGACGTTGAGCGACTCGGCGCCCTGCGCCAGCGGGATCGCCACGCGCGTCGCGGAGACGGCGTTGAGCTGCGGGCGGATGCCCGCCCCTTCGTTTCCGACGATCACGGCGATCGGCCCATCTCTCCTCCCTCTTCCCTCTTCCCCCAGGGCGCGATGCACGGGGACTCCATCCGCGGCGGCCCCCCACAGCGTCACGGCGTGCGTCCGCGCCCACGCGATGAACGCGGCATCGTCGAGGGCCAGGACCGGATGCCGGAACGTCGCGCCCATCGCGGCGCGCAGCGCCTTGGGGCTCGTCGGGTCCGCGGTGCCGCGCAGCACCACCGTGCCGCGGGCGCCGAGGGCGTGGGCCGTGCGGATCAGCGTGCCCACGTTCCCCGGATCCTGGACGCCGTCGATGACCAGGGCTACCGCGCCGGGCGCGAGCGCGAGGTCGTCCGCCGTCCAGCGGCGTGGCTCGATCACGGCGACGATCCCCTGCGGCGCCTCCGTATCCGCGAGCTGCGCGAGCGTGCGCATCGGGACCTCCTCGACGGACACGGCGTGCCCCTCCAGCTCCGCCACGAGCGCGGTGCCGCGTGTGGTGCGCGCAAGGTCGGGCGCCACCAGGGCGCCGCGAAACTCGAGCCCCGCCGCGAGCGCCTCTTCCACCAGCCGCACGCCCTCGACCAACGCGAGCCCACGCCGCCCGCGTGCCTTGCGACGTTGAAGATCGCGAATCGTCGATTGCAGATTACTGGCTATGGGCTTCCTCGCTTATGGGCGATCCCGTGCGGGCCTTCAATATGCCAAGATGCGGCGCATTCGTCTGCCCCTGGAGCGCCGTCCGTGAAGATCGCCCTCACCATCGCCGGCTCTGATTCCGGGGGCGGGGCCGGCGTGCAGGCGGACCTGAAGACATTTCACCAGTTCGGCGTGTTCGGCACGAGCGTCATCACCGCCGTGACCGCACAGAACACCGTCGGCGTGCGAGCGTGGGAACCCCTCCCCGCCGCGCTCGTAACGCAACAGCTCGACGCGCTGGCCGACGACCTGCCGCCCCTCGCCGTGAAGAGCGGCATGCTCGGCGCGGCCGAGTTGGTGGAGGCGGTGGCCGCGGGGATCGCGCGCTGGCGGCTGCCGAACTACGTACTCGACCCGGTGATGGTGGCGACGTCGGGCGACCGGCTGTTGCACCGCGACGCCGAGCAGCTCGTCGCCCGTCGCCTGGTCCCGCTCGCGACGCTGGTGACGCCGAATCTCGACGAGGCGACGATCCTGGTCGGCCAGCGCGTCCGCACCCCGGATGAGATGGAGCGGGCCGGGCGCGCCCTCGTGAAGCTCGGCGCGCGCGCGGCGCTCGTGAAGGGCGGACATCTGGTGGGCGAGGAGGTAGTGGACGTGTTGGTCAACGACGCGGGGGGTGCGGCGCGACGCTTCACGCGGCGGCGGATCGACACCACCTCGACGCACGGGACCGGTTGCACCCTGTCCGCCGCCGTCACGGCGGGTCTCGCGCACGGCCGGCCGCTCGAGCGCGCGGTGGCCGATGCCCTCGATTTCGTGCAGCGCGCCATGGCAGCCGCGCCCGGGCTGGGAAAGGGCCACGGGCCGCTCAATCACTTCGTGCCCGGCCCGCCGCGACCTCCGACTGAGGGGCTCTAGAACACGTTATCCGTCATCCGTCGTCCGTCATCCGTTAGAAACACAGCGGCCACGGACGACGGATAACGGATGACGGATGACGCCTAGAGTTGCTTGAGCACCCCCCGAATGAGCCGCTCGAGCTGCCCTGCCAGCCGCTGCGCGGCATCGAGCACCTCCTGATGAGATAATTTGCTCGCCGCCCCCGCCGACAGCCCGGCCGCCGCGTTGGTGATGTTCGAGAACCCCACGCAGCGCATCCCCCGGGCGCGGGCAGCGATCACCTCGGGGACGGTCGACATGCCGACGGCGTCGGCCCCGAGCCGCTCCAGCATCCTGATCTCGGCGGGCGTCTCGAACGAGGGACCGAGCAGCGCGGCGTACACCCCCTCCTCGAGCGCCATGCGCTCGGCGCGCGCGACGTCGCGCGCGCACGCCCGCAACTCGGGGTCGTACGGGTCGCTCATGTCGGGAAAGCGTTCCTCTCCCGGCTCGACCGAGCCCACGAGCGGGTTCCGGAACATCAGGTTGATGTGATCGGCGATGAGCATCGGCGTGGGCGGCCGGAACGTGCGGCGGATTCCCCCCGCCGCGTTCGTGACGATCAGCGTGCGCACGCCCAGCCGGGCGAACACCCGCGTCGGGAGCGCGGCGACGGCCGGCGCGTGCCCCTCGTACAAATGAAAGCGGCCGCTCTGCACCAGCACCGGCACGCCCTCGAGCGTCCCGCCCACGAGCTCGCCCTTGTGACCGGGCGCGCCGGGCTCGGGGAAGCCGGGGATTGCGGATTGCGGAATGCAGATTGCGGATTGCACCGCGTCGGCGACCGATCCCAGCCCCGAGCCTAGGACGATCGCTACGCGGGGGCGAAGGCTGCCGAGCCGCTCGGCAACGTAGTCGGCGGCCTCGCGGATCAGCTCGGAGGTTGACATGGCCATTCCGCAATCCGCAATCCGCAATCCGCAATCCGCAATCATAGGAGGATTCCCGCTAACGTCGCCGACAGAAAGTTCGCGAGCGTCCCCGCGATCATCGCCCGGAACCCGAGCCGGGCGAGATCGTGCTTGCGGTCCGGGGCGAGCGCGCCGATGCCCCCGATCTGGATGCCCACCGAGCTCAGGTTCGCGAAGCCACAGAGCGCGAAGGTCGCGATCGTGAACGACACCGGATCCAGCTGGGCCTTCATGGGGCCGAGCTGGGCATAGGCGATGAACTCGTTCAGCACCATGCGGGTGCCGAGCAGGCCACCGATGGTACCGCTGTCGTGCCACGGGACGCCCATGACCCAGGCGATGGGACGGAAGACCCAGCCGAGCACCGTCTGGACGTTCGCCGGGAACCACGTCGCCTGGCCGTGGACCCAGCCGAACCCGCCGTTGAGCAGCGCGATGAGTGCGATGAAGGAGATCAGCATCGCGATCACGTTGAGCATCAGATGGAGGCCATCAGTGGTGCCGCGAGCCGCGGCGTCCACCACGTTCACGTCGGTGCGCGGGATGTCCACCCTCACCCCGCCGAGGGTTTCCGGCGTTTCCGTCTCGGGCTCGATGATCTTGGCCATCATGATCGTCCCCGGCGCGGTCATGATGACCGCGGTGAGCAGGTGGCGGGCTTCGATCCCGAACGCGATGTAGGCCGCCATGATCGACCCCGACACGTGCGCCATGCCGGCCGTCATCACGGTCATCAGCTCGGACCGCGTCATGCGCGGCAAGAACGGGCGAATCGTGAGCGGGGCTTCGGTCTGCCCCATGAAGATCGACGCCGCGACGTTCAGGCTTTCCGCACCGCTCGCGCCCATCACCTTGTTCATCACGATCGCGAACGCCTTCACCACGAGCTGCATCACGCCGAGGTAGTAGAGAATGGCAAACAGCGCCGAAACGAAGATGATGGCGGGCAGGACCTGGAACGCGAAGATGACACCCAGGCTCGAGTGCTGTTTGCCGATCTCGCCGAACACGAACTCGGACCCGACGTACGAGAAACCCAAGATCGCCTTCACCAGGTCGCCCAGTGCGCTGAACAGCTGCTGTCCGACGGTCACCTGCAGCACGAAAATCGCGAACGCCAGTTGCAGACCGACCCCCCAGGCGACCACGCGCCAGCTGATCGCGCGGCGGTTGCGCGAAAGGGCGATGCCGAGCCCGAGGATCAGCGCGATGCCGAAGAGCCCGGTGAGGCGTTGCGGAATCGAGCGAGGCGCGGGGGGTGGCGACGGAGCCGGCGGGGGTGGGGCGGCGACCTGCTGGGGTCGGATCGCCCCCTGCACCGTGTTCCAGGCGAAGCGCGGCAGCGTGAACACGACCAGCGCGCACACGAAGGTGACTGCGAAGGCCAGCACGGTTCGGCGCACGGGCATCAGAGAGCCTCCAGTTCACTCTGCACTCGGGAGACCAGCGCGACCTTCTCGAACGCCGGGAGAAACGCGCTCTCGCACGCGTTGAGCGCCACGCGGGCGAGGTCCTGCGTGGTGAGGCCGAACACGCTCTGGGCCAGGAAGTACTCGTCGGTGAGCGAGATGCCGTCCACCAGTCGCCCGTCGGTGTTGAGGGTGACCACGACGCCCCGCTCCAGGTATCGCTTGAACGGATGCTCGGCGATGGAGCCGACGGTGTGCGTGTGCAGGTTGCTGGTGAGACACATCTCGAGCGGGATCTTCCGCTCGATCACCTGCTCGAGCAGCGCGGCATCTTCTCCCAGTCGCGTGCCGTGGCCGATGCGCTGGGCGCCGCAGTCGTGCAGCGCCTGATGGATCGAGTGCGGCCCGTCCCCTTCCCCGGCGTGACAGGTGCACGCTATCCCGTGCTGCGCCGCGTACCGGAACGCGGCCGCGTGATCGCGCGCGGCGAACCCCCGCTCGACGCCCGCCAGATCGAACGCGACGACGCCCGCCGCGCGGTAATCCACCGCCGCGCGCGCGAGCTCGACCGACTCGGCCGGCGGGCGCGTGCGGATCGCGCACACGATCAGCCCGACCTTTGTGCCTGTCTCCGCAGTGCCGCGCTTGATCCCCGCGAGCGGCGCCTCGATCGCCTGCGCCAAGGTCAAAGCCGGCCGGTGCAGCAGCGGCGAGTAGCGCACCTCGGCGTAGCGCACCCCGTCGGCCGCCGCATCGAGCACGAATTCGTAGGCGACGCGCTCGAGCGCCGCCGCGGTCTGCATCACCGAGAGGGTGATCTCGTACTTGGTGAGGTACTCCTCGAGGCTCTTCGCGTGCTTCACGTGCAGCGCCCGCGCGAGCCCGTCCGCGCTGTCCGCCGGCAGCCGGATTCCCTGGGCGCGCGCCAGCTCCAGCATCGTCTGGGGGCGCAGGCATCCGTCGAGATGCACGTGCAGCTCCGCCTTGGGCCAGCGCCGCAGCACGTCCTTGGGAATGCGCGGCGGGCCCTGGCGCGCGCTCACCACCACGCGCAAGATCGCGCCGCCCTCGCCCACCGGATCGCCGTGGTCCACGGGCCGCCCCACCCCGTCCGTGACCTGGGCGGCCCCGCTGCCCAGCAGGTCCGCGAGCTCGCGGTCGAAGGCGGCGACCGCGTCGCGCACGGTCCCGCCCCGGGCCACGCTCACGGCCCGGTCGTTCACGAAGACCCGAATCACCGGTCCGCTCCCGCCCGGTGCAGCATAGTGCGCTGAAAATTGCCAAGGCCGAGCGGGTTGCGCTACCTTGAGCGCGCATGCTGGCAGCCTTGTTGTGCGCGGCGCTCGCCGCGTTGCCCCAGGACTCTGCCGTCCTCCTGGTGCGCGTGCTCGACGTGAGCGACGCGCGCATCGGGGGTGACGCGATTCTCATCACCGATTCGGTCGGCCGCCGCGCCCGCCACGTGCTGATCGACGCGAGCGACCGCGGCCGCACGGTGGTGGCCCGGCTCGCCGCGTTCCGCGTGGACACGCTGGCCGCGGTCATCCTGTCGCATCCGCACGCCGACCATTACGGGGGCTTGCGGGACGTGCTGCACCGCTTCCCGGTGCGACGCTTCGTGTACGGGGGGACGCCGCGCACCGCGGCGAGCTACCGCGCCCTGCTGCACGAGATCGACAGCCTGCGCATCCCCGTGGTGACCGCCGACACCGGCGTCCGGCGCCTCACGTTCGTCACGCGGCGCGACACGGTCGAGCTCCGCGTGCTCGCGCCCCCGCCCGACTGCCGCGCGCTCGCGGGGTCGGCCGGCGGCGATGACGTGAACAACTGCTCGGTCGGCGTGCGCCTCGCCCGGGGCGCCTTCACGCTGCTCCTTCCCGGGGACGCGGAGCAAGCGGAGCTCGGCTGGTGGATGGCCACCGCGCCCGCCCTGCTCCGGGCCGATGTGTTGAAGGCGGGGCACCACGGCTCGGACAACTCGACCAGCGCCGACGTGCTCGACGTGGTGCAGCCGCGCGCCGTGATCATCAGCGCCAACGGCCGCCAGCATCCGTTCGCGGACGTGCTGACCCTCCTCGCCGCACGGGGCATCCCGACGTATTGCACGGCCGACGACGGAACCGTGACGGTGCGTGTACCGCGCGGCGGTGCGTGGACGATCACCACGGCACGGAAGGGGAAGTGCCACGCGCGGACGATGTTGCACTGAGGGGTGCACGTACGTGTTGTCCCCGCCCTGAAGAAGAGGGCTATCGATGCAGGAGACGCACCAGTTCATCGTGGACCGCCACGAAGGTGACCTCGCCGTGGTCGAAGTGGACGGCCGGGGATTCGTGGACCTGCCCCGCTGGCTCTTGCCCGCCGGTGCGCGGCCGGACGACGTGCTCGTGGTGACGGTCGAGACCGGCGCCGAGCGCGCCGCCGTGACGATCGCGCGCGACGCCGACGCCACGGCACGAGCGCGGGAGGAAGGTCGCGCCGCCGTGCAACGGCTCAAGCGGCGCGACCCCGGCGAGGACGTGACCCTGTGACCGAGCCCGTCCCCCCTACCCCCGCCACGCCCCACCGCGTCCTGGTCGTGGACGACGAGCCCGACATCACGGCCCTCGTCGCCTACCATCTGGCCAAGGCAGGCTATCGCGTCGCGACGGCCACCAACGGCCGCGACGCGCTGCGGGCCGCGCGCGAAGAGCGTCCCGACCTCGTCGTTCTGGACCTGATGCTGCCGGGCGTCTCGGGGTACGACGTGCTCGCCGAGCTGCGGCGGCGAGACGAGACGAAGGACCTCGGCGTCATCCTGCTCACCGCCCGTAAGGACGAGCCGGACCGCATCAAGGGCCTCACCCTCGGGGCCGACGACTACCTGCCCAAGCCGTTCTCCCCGCAGGAGCTGGTGCTGCGCGTGGCCGCCGTGCTGCGCCGCCTCGCGTCCCCCGCAGTCGCGGCAGGCGGCCGGCTCAGCGCGGGGCCGATCGTCGTCGACAAGAGCGCGCACCGGGTCACGGTGGACGGGACGGAGCTCGATCTCACCGCGACCGAGTTCAGGCTGCTGCACACCCTGATCGAGCGCGAAGGCCGCGTGCAGAGCCGCGCCCAGCTGCTCGAGACCGTGTGGCGCGCCCAGCCCGACATCCAGACTCGCACGGTGGACATGCACGTACAGCGGCTGCGCCAGAAGCTCGGGAAGGCTGGAGACTGCATCCAAACGGTGCGGGGTGCGGGTTACCGCTTCCACCGGCCGGAGGCGCGGAGTCGGAAGCGGACGTGAAGCTCGCCACCCGCCTGTTCTTCACGACGAGCCTGGTCGTGACCGCGACGGTGGTGGGGCTCCTCCTCGCGGCGGACCACGTGCTGCGGGGCTACCTGGAGGACGAGATCGCCCTCAGCCTCGAGCGGGAAGCGCGGCTGGTGGCGACGCTGCTGCCGGCGGACTCGCTCCGCTGGCCCGACTTCGCGCGCGAGCTCGGCGCGCGCATCGATCAACGAGTGACCCTGATCGATCCGACGGGGCGGGTCCGCGGCGATACCGAGTTCGACCGCGCCGCGCTCGGACAGCTCGAGAATCATCTGATGCGGCCCGAGGTCCAGCAGGCCCTGGGGGGCGGCGTGGGCCGCGGAGCCCGGCTGAGCGCATCCACCAACCAGCGCCGGATGTACGTCGCGGTGCGCGGCGGCCCTCACGGGCTCGCCGTCGTGCGGCTCTCCACCACGCTCGCGGCCGTGGACGCGCAGGTCGACGGGGTGGAGCGCGCGGTGGCGCTCGCGGGGGTCGCCGCGCTCGTCGCGGCCGGCGTCCTGGCCTGGCTCTTGTCGCGCCAGGTCGCGAAGCCGCTGGTCGAGCTCGCCGGCGCCGCCCGCGCGATCGCCGACGGACGGACCCCGCGGTTTCCCGACTCGCGCGTCCCGGAGGTCGCGGAGCATGCGCTCGCGCTGCGCGCCATGCACGAGCAGCTCGACCAGCGCTTCACCGAGCTGCGGCGCGACCGCGAGGAGACCGCCACCCTGATCGAGACCATGGTGGACGGCGTCGTGGCCGCCGATGCACGCCGGGGTGTCGTGACCCTCAACCACGCCGCCCGCCGGCTGCTCGGCTACCGGGCGGACGACCGCGTTCCTTCCCTCTCAGAGCTGTTTCACGAGAAGGCCGCCCGCGAGCTGGTGGAGGCGGTGCTCGCCGGGAACGAGGCCGAGCCGCGTGAGCTCGAACGTGCCGGACACACCCTGCTCGTCGCGGGCCGCGCGCTCCCGAACGGGGGCGCGCTGCTCGTGATCCGCGACGTGACCGAGCTGCGGCGTCTCGAGGCGGTGCGCCGCGACTTCGTCGCCAACGTGTCGCACGAGCTGAAGACGCCGCTCACATCGATCGTCGGATATGCCGAGACGCTCGCGACCGAAGCGGGGACCGGCACCCAGATCCAGCGCTTCTCCCAGACGATCGTCCAGAACGCCCGTCGAATGCAGCGCCTGGTGGACGACCTCCTCGACCTGTCGCGCATCGAGTCCGGCCGCTGGCAACCGCAGCCGCAGTCCGTGGGCGTGGCCGCGCTCGCAGCGGAGGCGTGGGCGCCGTTCGCCGAGCGCGCGGCGGCGGGGCGCGTCGCGTTCACCGTGGACGCGGTGCGCGGGCAAGAGGAGCGCGTCACCGCTGACCCGGAGGCGCTGCGCCAGGTGTTCACCAACCTGTTCGACAACGCGCTGCGCCACACACCCCCTGGAGGCTCCGTCGCCGTCTCGGCCAAGCCGGAGGGGGCGGGGATGATCATCGCGGTGGCGGACACCGGCTCGGGCATCGCACCGGAGCACCTGCCGCGCATCTTCGAGCGGTTTTACCGAGCCGACCCCGGGCGCTCGCGCGACGAGGGCGGCACCGGCCTCGGCCTCGCGATCGTGAAGCACCTCGTGGAAGCGCATGGCGGTCGGGTGGAGGCTCGGAGTGCCGTGGGCACGGGCACCACGATCCGGATGTTCTTCCCGGCGGTCGACCTGGGTAGCTGACCGCCGGTTCCACGCCGGAACTTCAGACGAGCGTCCCCAACGTCATCCTCGAAAATCACGAGCGCATAGTCCCCAAGTCACAGGATCGTCACGGGTCTCGGAGCGCGTGCGCCGTTACGGAGCCGTTACACCCCTCGCACTCGCGCGTGACGCGCGCCGGCGTTGTTTTCTCACGACCATCGAGACCCAGCACTGCCCCCACAACCCGTTCCCCAAGGAGGGGAGACTCCACATGCCGTTCTTCTATCGTCGCGCGCTCGGCGTGGCCGCCGTGGCCGCTGCGGCGGGCGCCGGTCCGCTCGCCGCGCAGCAGCCCGCTCAAGCCCCGCAGGTGACGGTCGGCGGTCTGGTCTACACCCAATTCGTGTATCAGCTCAAGGACACGCTGAGTCACGTCAACAACTTCGACATCACGCGCGCGTACGTGAATGTGCTCGGCAAGTTCTCGGGTGGGGTGGGCACACGCCTCACGGCCGACATCTACCGCAACACCGACGGCTCGCTCGCCTACCGCCTCAAGTACGCCTTCGCCACGTACACACCGACCGGTAGTCCCGTGACCTACAAACTCGGCCTGCTCCACACGCCGTGGCTCGACTGGGAAGAGGCGCTGTGGGATTACCGCATGCAGGGCACTATGCCGCTGGAGCGGGGATTCATGAAACCGGACGGCACCCAGTCGGCCTATGTCTCGGCGTCCGACTTCGGCGCGGGCGTGGACGGCAAGTGGGGGCCAGACAAGGTCAACTTCCAGCTCACAGTGGTGAACGGGGAATACTACAAAGCAGCCCCCGGCGACCAGGGCAAAGACGTGATGGGGCGCGTCTCGGTACGTGTCAGCGACACAGACGACTCGAGCCGCGTCGGCGGGCTGCGCGTGACGGCCTACGCTCAGTACGGCAAGCCGACGGGGGGCGGGGAGCGTGACCGCTACCTCGCGATGGTGTCCTATCGCACGAAGCAGATCACCCTCGCCGGCGAAGCCGCGGCCACCCAGGATCGGGCGATCGGAGCGGTCGGCGTCAACGGCCGCGTGTACAGCGCATTCGGCGTCTACAAGTTCCCTAACACGAAGGCGGCCGTCCTCGCCCGCGTCGACGTTGCAGACCAGCAGGCCGGAGTGGCCGACCGGCAGACCCGACTAATCGGCGGCGTCTCCTACCAGCTCAGTCCGAACTGGCGGCTGCTCGGCGATTGGGACTACGTCAGCTTCCAGGGTACGCCGAACCCGGCACAGGAGGCAGTGCGATCACAGGCACTGTTCCAAACGCAGTTCACGTTCTGAGAGAAGGAAACCGACTCATGAGACGCATCACCCTTGCCGTCCTTGCCGTCCTTGCCGCCCCGGCCGCCCCGGCCGCCGCGCAGGTGAAGCTCAACGGCGCCGGCGCGACGTTTCCGAACATCATCTATCAGGACTGGATCCTGAGCTACAACAAGACGCATCCTGGCGTGGAGCTGAACTACCAGTCGATCGGCTCGGGCGGCGGCATCCGGCAGTTCTCCGACGGGACCGTCGATTTCGGCGCGACCGACGCCCCGATGAAGGACTCAGGCGTAGCGGCGATCAAGGGGAACGTGCTCCACATCCCGACGGTGCTCGGCGGCGACGTGCCGACGTACAACCTGCCCGAAGTCAAACGGCCGTTGCAGTTCACTCCCGATGTGCTGGCGGACATCTTCCTCGGGAAGATCACGAAGTGGAGCGACGCCCGCGTCACGTCGATCAACCCCGGCGTGAAGCTCCCGGACCAAGACATCGTGGTGGTGCACCGCTCCGACGGCTCGGGGACCAGCTTCATCTGGACCGACTACCTCTCGAAGGTGAGCCCGGAGTGGGAGACCAAGGTCGGCCGGGGGACCTCGGTGAACTGGCCCGTCGGCCTGGGCGGCAAGGGGAACGAAGGCGTGACCGCGACGGTGAAGCAGACCCCCGGCGCGATCGGCTACGTCGAGCTGGGCTACGCGCTCATCAACCAGCTCCCCGCGGGCGCCGTGCGCAACAAAGCCGGCAAGTTCATCGCTCCGACGATCGAGAGCATCACCGAAGCGGCGGCCGGTGCGATGCGCCATATGGCGCCGGGCACCGACTTCCGGGTCTCGATCACCGACCCGGACGGCGACAAGGCGTACCCCGTCGCGAGCTTCACCTGGCTCCTGCTCCGCAAGCAGTACGACGATGCGGCCAAGGCGTCCGAGCTCGTGAAGTTCGTCTGGTGGGCGGAGACCGACGGCCAGGCCCGCGCCGCGGGGCTCGGCTACGCGCCGCTCCCCAAGCCGCTGCGCCCCTGGATCGAGGCGCGGCTCAAGTCCATCACGGCCGGCGGCAAGTCGGTCTGGACGGCGGCAGCCCGGTAACCCTCCTTCCGGCTGTCGCTCAACCCCCGCACGGCGGCATTCGCCTGCGGGGGTTTCTTTCGCGCCGCACCGTTACACGGCCGTGACACACCCCGAATAAGTTTCCGCCGGAAATGACGACGCTCCCGATCGATCCCCTTCCCCTCCCCTTCCCCACACCCGCGACCGACCAGGGGGGACCGGCACCGCCCGAGCCCGGCTGGCGGACGTTGCGTGGTGTGAACCAGGGCGACCGGGTGTACCGGGGCACGCTGACGGCGCTTGCCCTGCTGCTCCCGCTGCTGCTGGTCGCGCTCGTCGCGCAGCTCGGCGCCAGCGCATGGCCCGCCATCAAGCGGTTCGGCCCGCCCTTCGTGTGGACCTCGATCTGGGATCCCGTTGCCGGGGTGTTCGGGGCGGCGCCGATGATCTTCGGGACCCTCGCCTCGTCGCTGCTGGCGCTCGCGCTCGCGGTGCCGCTCGCGCTGGGCGTCGCGATCTACCTCACCGAGTTCGCCCCCAAGTGGCTGCGACAGCCCGTCGCCTTCCTGGTAGAGCTGCTCGCCGCGATCCCGAGCGTCGTGTACGGTCTGTGGGGGATCTTCGTCTTGATCCCGTTCCTGCGCTCGTACGTCGTGCCGCCGATTCGGGCCACGCTGGGCTGGACGCCGTTCTTCGGCGGCGTGTTCTACGGCAACTCCCTGCTCGCGGGCGCCGTCATTCTCGCCATCATGATCGTGCCGTACATCGCCGCGGTATCACGCGAGGTGCTGCTCGCCGTGCCGGCGAGTCAGCGCGAGGCCGCCGTCGGCCTGGGCGCGACCCGCTGGGAGGCGCTCTGGACGGCGGTGGTGCCGTACGGGCGCGCCGGGCTGATCGGCGCCGGCATCCTTGGCCTCGGGCGGGCGCTGGGGGAAACGATGGCACTCACCATGGTGATCGGGAACCGCCACGATATCGGCCTGTCCGTGCTCCAGCCCGCGTACACGATGGCCGCGGCGATCGCCAACGAGTTCAGCGAGGCCACGACCAACCTCTACCTCGCGGCGTTGTTCGAGGTGGGTCTGATCCTGTTCGTGATCACGGTGCTCGTGAACGCCCTGGCGCGGCTCTTGATCTGGCGCGTGGCGCGGGGAACCGCCGTGGGGAGCCGCGCCCTGTGAGCCGCCGCCTGCGCCGCCGGCTCGTGAGCGCGGCGATGACCGCGCTCGTCGCGGTGCTCTCGTTCGTCGCGGTCCTCTGCCTTGTCCTGATCCTCGGCAACCTGGTCGCACAGGGCGCCTCGTCGCTCGACTGGAACTTCTTCACCCGGAATCCCGTCCCCGCGGGCCAAGCCGGCGGCGGCGTCGCCAATGCGATCGTCGGGACGGCGCTGGTCGTCGGGCTCGCGGGATTGATCGGGCTGCCCGTAGGCATCGGGACCGGGCTCTATCTCGCGGAGTATGGCTCCGGCCGCATGGGCTGGGTCGTGCGGTTCGTGGCGGACGTGCTGAACGGTACGCCGTCGATCGTCGTCGGGATCTTCGCCTGGACGTGGCTGGTGCGGCCGATGGGTCACTTCTCCGCGCTTGCGGGCGGCGTGGCCCTCGCCGTGCTGATGATCCCGATGATCGCCCGCACCACCGAGGAGATGGTCCGCCTCGTGCCGCACTCGCTGCGCGAAGCGGCGTTGGCGCTCGGCTACCCGCGCTGGCGCACGTCGCTCCGCATCGTGGCGCGGACCGCGCTGGCCGGCATCGTGACCGGCTGTCTGGTCGGGGTCGCGCGCATCGCCGGCGAGACCGCGCCGCTGCTGTTCACCGCGCTCGGCAACCTCAACTTCTCGACCAGCATCACCCAACCGATGCAGACCCTGTCGCTGCAGATCTATTCGTACGCGACCGGTCCGTTCGACGAGTGGCACCGACTCGCCTGGGCGGCCGCGCTGGTGCTCATGGGCCTCGTGCTGCTGCTCTCCGTCGCCGCCCGCTGGGCCATCCGGCCAGGCCGCTCCCATGGCGCCGCCCGCTGACGCCCGGCTGCAACTCGAGACGGTGCGCCTCACCGCCCTGTACGGCCGCCGGGCGGTCGTAAAGGACGTGTCCCTGCTCTTCCCCGCGCACACCGTGACGGCCCTGATCGGACCGTCGGGGTGCGGCAAGACGACCTTCCTGCGCTGCCTCAACCGCATGCACGATCTGTCGGAGGGAGGCTGGGTGACGGGCCGCGTGCTGCTCGACGGGCAGGACATCTACGACGACGGCGTCGATCCCGTGCAGCTCCGGCGCCGCATCGGGATGGTGTTCCAGCGCCCCACGCCCTTCCCCACCATGTCCGTCTACGATAACGTCGCGGCAGGCCTGCGCGTGAACGGCGCGCGCAGCCGCGGCGACCTGAACGGGTTGGTGGAGCGCGCGCTGCGGCAGGCGGCGTTGTGGGACGAGGTGAAAGACCGGCTGCGCGCCAGCGCCCTGGCGCTCTCGGGCGGACAGCAGCAGCGGCTGTGTATCGCCCGCGCGCTCGCGCCCCAGCCTGAAGTGCTGTTGCTCGACGAGCCGACGTCGTCCCTCGACCCCGCGGGGACGCAGCGCATCGAGGAGCTGTGCCACGATCTCAAGACCCGCTACACCATCGTGATCGTGACGCACAACCTGCAGCAGGCGGCGCGGGTGTCCGACTACACGGCGTTCTTTTACCTAGGCGAGCTGATCGAGGTGGGGCGCACCGAAGCGCTGTTCACGACGCCCGCGCAGGAGCAGACGGAGGCTTACATCACCGGAAGGTTCGGATGACCGCCGTCGGACAGTCGGACACTCGGACCGTCGGACCGTCCGACCGCCAGCGCCTGACGGTCAGACCGCCCGACCGTCCGACGCCTATTATTGACGTCCGCGGGTACAACTTCTGGTACGGACACACGCAGGCCCTGTTCGACCTGACGCTCGCGATCCCCCGCCGGGCGGTCACCGCGCTGATCGGGCCGTCGGGGTGTGGCAAGAGCACCTTCCTGCGCTCGATCAACCGGCTGAACGAGCTGATCCCGCGCACGCGTCACGCGGGCGATATCCTGCTCGAAGGCGTGTCCGTCTTCTCGCGAGGCATCGATGTCGTTGCCCTGCGCGAGCGGGTGGGCATGGTGTTCCAGCAGCCGAACCCGTTCCCCAAAACGATCTTCGACAACGTCGCCTACGGCCCGCGGCTGAATGGCCTGAGTGCCGAGCGGGACGTGCCCGAGCGGGTGGAGCGGGCGCTGCGCCGGGCGGCGCTGTGGGACGAAGTGAAGGACCGGCTGAGCGCGCCGGGCACGAGCCTGTCGGGCGGCCAGCAGCAGCGCCTCTGCATCGCGCGCGCGCTCGCGAACGAGCCGGAGGTGCTCCTCATGGACGAGCCCTGCTCGGCGCTCGATCCCGGCGCCACGCAACGCATCGAGGAGTTGCTGGTGGAGCTGAAGGAGGCCTACACGATCGTGATCGTGACCCACAACATGCAGCAGGCGTCGCGCGTCGCCGACGTCACGGGCTTCTTCTATCTGGGGCGGCTCGTCGAGCTGGGCGACACCAAGCAGCTCTTTACCAGGCCGACGGACGAGCGCACCGAGGCCTACATTACAGGACGGTTCGGATGAGCGCTTCACCGACGGCGGCACGCCGCCACTTCCACGACGAGCTCTCGGAGCTCAAGGCCAAGCTCCTCACCATGTCCGGCGAGGCCCAGGAAGCGCTCGGCCGCGCCCTCGACGCCCTGCTCCGGCGGGACGGCGAGCTGGCGGCCCGGGTGATCGCGAGCGACCGGGCGATCGACGCGCTGGAGCTCGAGATCGAGGAGACCGTGGTCGATCTCCTCGCCACCCAGCAGCCGATGGCGCGCGACCTCCGGCTGCTCATGGCCGCGATGAAGATCGCCAACGACCTGGAGCGGGTGGGGGACCACGCCGTGAACATCGCGCAGTCCGCCGAGCGGCTGCTCGGGGCGCGGCTGATCGCGCCCGAGCCGGAGCTGCTCGAGATGGCGCGTCAGGCGCGCGCGATGCTCTCGGGCGCGCTCGACGCCTTCGTCCGGGGCGACTCGGCGTTGGGGCGCGAAATCTGCCGCCGCGACGACTCGGTCGACGCGCTGCACCGCTCCGTGTTCCGGATCCTGCTCACGCACATGATGGAGGACCCGCACATCATCGGCGCCGCCATGGACTTGGTCCTCGTGAGCCGCAACCTCGAGCGGGTGGCCGATCTCGCCACCAACATCGCGGAAGACGTCGTCTTCGTCGTGGAAGGAAAGACGATCAAGCACCACGCGGAAGGATGACCGGCCCCGCGCGCCGGCGTTCCAGAAAGTCGGGGTTCGCGAACAGCTTGATCAGCACGAGCCCGGCGACGAACCCGCCGACGTGGGCCCAAAACGCGGTCCCGCCCTGCATGCGCGACAGCGAGCCCACCGTGCCGAGCAGCAGCTGCAGCGCGAACCAATAGCCCAATATCACGTACGCGGGGAGCGCGACACTCGTCACGAAGAAGCCCAGCGTCAGGAGGGTGTGCACCTTCACCCGCGGGTAGAGCAGGATGTACGCCCCCATGACGCCGCTGATCGCCCCGGACGCGCCGACCATCGGCACCACCGACCGGGGATCCACCGCCATCTGGGTCGCCGCGGCCGCGACGCCACACAGCAGATAGAACACCACGAAGCGCGTGTGACCCATCGAGTCCTCGATGTTGTTCCCGAACACCCATAGGAACCACATGTTGCCGATGATGTGCAGCCAACCGCCGTGCATGAACATCGACGTCAGGATCGTCGAGAAATGCGGCTCCGCCGTGAGCACGCACTCGAGCCCCTGCCCGAGCGGCACGGTCGTCCCGGCAGGCGCGCGCCCCAGCACCTCGGCCGGGATCAGCCCGAGCTGGCAGACCGAGCGCGCCAGCGGCTCGCTCGCCCCGGCGCCTTGCACGAAGAGCCAGGCGAGGGTGTTCACGACGATGATCGCGATGGTCGAGATGGGGCTCAACTCGGCGGGGTTCTCGTCCTTGTACGGAATCACGCGGGCAATCTAACCTTCCAGGCCTTCCCTTGCTCTGCCTTTTTGGCATTTTTCCCGGGCACGGGCCTTGCTCCTGCGACGGCCGGTTCGTTGTGCGCATCAACCTCACGATAAGGAGCAGTCGTCATGGCTGAGAAGATCATCGGGATCGACCTCGGCACCACCAACTCGGTGGTGGCAGTGATGGAGGGCGGCGATCCCGTCGTCATCCCCAACGCGGAGGGCGGGCGGACGACGCCGTCCGTCGTGGCGTTCACGAAGGATGGCGAGCGGCTCGTCGGCCAGGTGGCGAAGCGCCAGGCCGTGACCAACCCCCAGAACACCATATTCTCGATCAAGCGCTTCATGGGCCGCCGGATGAACGAGGTGACCCAGGAAGTGCAACGCGTTCCATACAAGGTCGTGGCCGGCCAGAACGACCTCGCGTCGGTCGAGATCCAAGGCAAGCGCTACACGCCCCCCGAGATCTCGGCGATGATCCTGCAAAAGATGAAACAGACGGCGGAGGACTACCTCGGCCACAAGGTCGAGAAGGCGGTCATCACGGTTCCCGCCTACTTCAACGACTCCCAGCGCCAGGCCACGAAGGACGCCGGCAAGATCGCCGGGCTCGACGTGGTGCGGATCATCAACGAGCCGACGGCGTCGGCGTTGGCCTACGGCCTGGACAAGAAGAAGGAAGAGAAGGTCGCCGTGTACGACCTCGGCGGTGGCACGTACGACATCTCCGTCCTCGAGCTCGCGGAGGGCGTCTTCGAGGTGAAGTCGACGAACGGCGACACACACCTGGGCGGCGACGACTTCGACGCGCGGGTCATCGAGTGGTTGGTCGCGGAGTTCAAGCGCGATCAGGGGATCGACCTCTCGAAAGATCCGATGGCCCTGCAGCGGCTCAAGGAAGCCGCCGAGAAGGCCAAGATGGAGCTGTCCACAGTGATGCAGACGGAGATCAACCTGCCGTTCATCACGGCGGACCAGTCCGGCCCCAAGCACCTGAACGTCACGCTCACCCGGGCGAAGCTGGAGCAGCTGGTGGACGACCTGGTGAAGCGGACCATCCCGCCGATGGAGCAGGCGCTCAAGGACGCCGGGCTCAAGCCGACGGACATCGACGAGGTGATCCTGGTGGGCGGCCAGACGCGCATGCCCAAGGTTCAGGAGATCGTCAAGAGCTTCTTCGGCAAGGAGCCCCACAAGGGCGTCAACCCGGATGAGGTGGTCGCGATCGGTGCTGCAATCCAGGGCGGCGTGCTGGCGGGCGAAGTGAAGGACGTGCTCCTACTCGACGTCACGCCACTGTCGCTCGGCATCGAGACGCTGGGCGGAGTGACGACCGTGCTCATCCCGCGGAACACGACGATCCCGACCAAGAAGTCGGAGGTGTTCTCGACCGCCGAGGACAGCCAGACCACGGTCGAGATCCACGTGCTCCAGGGCGAGCGGCAGATGGCGCTCGACAACCGCACCATCGGCAAGTTCCAGCTGACGGGCATTCCGCCCGCCCCGCGGGGGGTGCCGCAGATCGAGGTGACGTTCGACATCGATGCGAACGGCATCTTGCACGTGTCCGCGAAAGACAAGGCCACCGGTAAGGAGCAGAAGATCCGGATCGAGGCCTCCTCCGGGCTCGGTGAGAAGGACATCGACAGGATGGTGAAGGATGCGGAGGCCCACGCCGCCGAGGACAAGCGGCGGCGCGAGGAGATCGAGCGGCGCAACCGCCTCGACACGATGGTGTATGAGGTGGAGAAGAACTCGAAAGAGTGGGTCGACAAGCTCGACGCCTCGCTCAAGTCCCGGCTCGACAAGGCGGTCGAGGGCGCGAAGCAGTCCCTCCGGTCGGGCAACGCGGACGAAATCTCCCGGGCCCTGGACGAGCTGCAGCAAGCCTACTCCGCGGCGGGCGCCTCCATGTATGCGGCGCAACGCGGAGCGGGAGGGGCCGGTGCGGCCCCCGAGCAGCCGGCGGGTGCGGAAGGCCCGACGGCGGACAAGAAGGAAAACGTCGTCGACGCCGACTACGAGATCGTGGACGACGACAAAAAGAAGTAGAAACCCTTTAACGGAACGAGACAGCGATGTCGGTACGTACGCGTGATTGGCTGAAGTTCGGGACGCTGGTCGCCATTGCGTTCATCTTCGGGCTGGCGTTCGCGTCCGCCCTCCACCTGCCGAAGCGGAGCGGCGCGGCGGAATCCATTGAAGCCGCCCAGACCACGGCGCCGCGGGCGCAGATCCCGGCGGCCAAACCCGCCGCGGACGTCGGCGACGCGTTCGTCGCCGTGGCCGACCACGTGAAGCCCGCCGTGGTGTTCATCCGGTCGCAGAAGGTCGAGCGTGCCGAGGCGCCTCGGTTGCCGCCGGGGTTCGAGGACTTCTTCCCGCGGCTCCAGCGGCGCCCGCAGGTCGAGCAGGGGTCGGGGTCGGGGTTCATCGTGTCGTCCGACGGCTACATCCTGACGAACAACCACGTGGTCGCGGGCGCCGACAAAGTCACGGTGCGCCTGTATGACAAGCGGGAGTTCACGGCGAAGGTCGTCGGCACCGATCCGAACACCGACGTGGCCGTGATCAAGATCGACGCCCGCAACCTCCCGACCGTCGCCTTCGGCAACTCCGACTCGACTCGGGTGGGTGAGTGGGCCCTCGCGATCGGCAACCCCCTCGGCGAGGCGTTCACCTTCACCGTGACCGCGGGCATCATCAGCGCCAAGGGTCGGCTGCTCGACGGGCTCCGGTCCGCCGATCGGCGGTACCAGATCCAGGACTTCATCCAGACGGACGCCGCGATCAACCCCGGGAACTCGGGGGGGCCGCTCGTGAACATCCGCGGTCAGGTGATCGGCATCAACTCGGCGATCGCGAGCGAGACCGGGTTCTACGCGGGCTACGGATTCGCGATTCCGATCAACCTGGCACGCACCGTGATGGACCAGCTGGTGAAGACCGGCCACGTGGAGCGGGCGGTGATGGGTATCAGCATCCAGGATGCCCGACCGGAGGACGCGGAAGTGGTCGGTCTGAAGGATGTCCGCGGCGTCGTCGTGGAGGACTACTCCGGGACCGACTCTCCGGCCAAGCAGGCGGGCATCAAACCCGGCGACGTGATCATTGCGGTCGACGGACAGCCCGTCGACAACACGCCGCAGCTGCAACAGAAGGTCGGCTTCAAGAAGCCGGGGGAGACCGTCGAGGTCACGCTCCTGCGTCAAGGCGGCGAGAAGAAGACCGTGACGGTGCGGCTGGCGCGGGCCCCGAGCGAGGCGGACAGCGAGGTCGCCACGGCGGCGAGGAGCAAGGCGCGGACCGAAACGGCCTCCAGCAAGGAAGAGCTGCTCGGGATCTCGGTGGAGCCGCTCACCCAGGAGGACGCGCAGGACGCGCGGCTCCGGTCCGTGATCCAGCGCGGCGGTGGACTGGTGGTGACGGACGTTTCGCCGGAAGGCCCCGCGTACCAACGGCTGTTCAGCGCCGAGGAAGGCGGGCCCGACATCATCGTCGCCGTGAACGGCACGCCGAGCCGGACCCGCGCCGCGCTGCGCGACGCGCTACGCAAGGTCAAGCCGGGCGACGTCGTCACCCTGCAGGTGCTGACCCGAAGCTCGGACGCCCCGGACGGTTGGGCAGGGCGGGTCGTGCGCATCCGGGCGAAATAACCGCCCTCACGCGGGGAGTCCGCAGCGTCAGCCGCGCGTCGCGGCTCCCCCTCCCCGCAGCATCACGCTACCGGTAACCAGCTGCCAGAGCACCGGGAGCACGAAGGCCGCCTGATCGGCCTTCGTGTCTTCCCGGAATGCGAGCGCCAGCACGATCCCCACCATCCCTGCCGCCACGCCGCCGGCGCCGAGCCAGCGCGGCAGCACCTTCCCGTCGAGCACACCCCAGCCAAACAGCGCCGTCGCGAGCCCGAGCGCGAATCCTCCGACCCGTTGCGCGTCGAGCGCGAATGGGCGCAGCATGTCGAACACGAACACGGCCCGGGTGGCGGTCAGCCCCGCGTCGGCGGTCGCGAAGGTCCGCGCGAGGGCCCACCCCGCGCCTCCCATGAACGCGACGATCACCACCCACAGGGCGTATGCGAACGTGGCGAGCAGGATGCCGGCGCGCACCGCACTCTCTCCGGCGGTGCCGGCGTGCGGCCGTATCACGCACACGAGTCCAGTGAGCGCCAGCGGGAAGCTGAACAGGAAGGCCCAATGGATCGCCGGCCATGCCGGCGACTGGGCGATCGTGGCGAGCTGGCTCGGGCCGTCCTGGCCCGCGATGTCGGGATGGAGCGCGCCCGCCACGACCGCGAGGAGCGAGCCAGCGAGCAGGCACAGCGGGTAGACGAGCCGTCGGGAGGAGGTCATGGTCGCCTCGCTGGAGAGTACTAACCCCGGGCGCAAGCCCGGGGATTTGGGAATCGACTTTCCCGGTAACCCCGGGCTTTCTCCCGGGGTCAGTGAAACCCCTATATTGACGGTCGAGCGTCGTCCCTGGGAGAGCGATCATGCAGTTGACACGGATCATGCGCGAAGGGTTCATCGCAGGGCTGATCGGAGCGGCGGCGGTCGCGCTCTGGTTCCTGATCATCGACGTGATCGCGGGGCGCCCCTTCTTCACCCCCGCCATGCTCGGCTCGGCGGTGTTCTGGGGCGTGCACGACCCGTCCATGGTCGTGATCGAATATTCCCGCATCATCGGCTACACCATGATCCACGTCAGTGCGTTCATCATCGTGGGCACGATCTCCGCGGTGCTCGCGGCCGAGGTGGAAGTCGCGCCCCCGACCCTGTACCTGGTCGTCGTGTTCTTCGCGATCTTCGAGTTCGGGTTCTACGTGACGGTCGCGATCCTGGCCCAGCCGCTGCTCGGCTCCCTCGCCTGGTGGAACGTGGCGATCGGCAACGCGATCGCCGCCTACGGCATGGGCTACTACCTCTGGCGGCAGCACCCCAAGATCGCGGAGACCCTCAAGCTGCACCCGCTGGGGGAGACCGACGAAGGGGAATAGACAACCCGTAAGCGTCCAGCGGCACCGCCCGCTCCACCTCACCGCGCTCCTCGCGGGCGGCCCACCGGAACCACACCACGCTCGCCGTACCCCACAGATAGATCGTTCCCACCACCCACATCAGGAGGCCGCCGAGCTGCTGGTCCGCCGCCGGGGCGAGGCCCCACACGCGCGGCGCCGCCTCGTAGAACGGATAGAGCACGCGCTCGGCGAGCGTGATGAGCGCCCCCGCGAGCGACATCGGCAGCCCCAGCACGAACAGGTAGACCAGCTGAGTCGGGTAGCTGGCGCGCGGCAGCTCGGGGACGGGCGACAGCAGCGGCCACCACATGATCACCGCGGTCGCGAGGAACACGAGGTGCTGCACGATGTGCAGCCCATGATGCTCGAGCGCCGCCTCGTAGAACGCGGGGAAGTGCCACAGCGTGATCGGCGCCGAGAACAGCACGCCCGCGGCGAGCGGCCGCGTGACCCGGCGCGCGAACCGGAGCACCCAGCGGGGCCGGAGCAGCGGCCGGACCACCCACGCCGGCGTGCCGTACAGCAGCAACGGCGGGAACGCGAGCGTCAGCGCCAGGTGCTGCGCCATGTGGGCGCTGAACAAGTACGAGTCCGACAGGTTGTGCAGCGGGCCGTTGAGCGCCAGCCCGAGGACGAGCAGCGCGGCGGCGAACGCCGCGACGCGCCGCCGCGGCGCCCGCAGCCCCCCCCAATACACGTAGAGCCCGCCCAGCAGGGCGAGCCCCATCAGCACACTCGGGTGGAGGTCCCATCGCTGCCACGGTCCCAGCGAGACAGCCGGCGCGTTCATCCGGCTGCCGCAGGCCCCCCTCCCCGGAGCGTGAGCGCACCCAAGAGCAGGAACAGCAGAGCCACCATCACGGTGACGGCGAGCACGAGAGGCGCGCCGAACAGGAAGGTGAAGAGCCTGCTGTCGGCCTTCAAGTGCATGTAGAACATCACCACCAGCGTGAACTTGACGGCCGAGAGCACGAGCAGCACCGGTACGAGCACCGGGCGGAAGGCCGGCACGTAGAACACCCCCACCTCGAGCACCGTGAGCACCACCAGCGCCGCCGCGACCCGGAGATAGACCTCGACCGTCGGATGCGCGTGCTCCTCAGTGCGACCGGGTTCCGACATGGCCATCTCTCCCCTACTGAATCAGGTAGACCACCGTGAAGATCACGATCCAGACCACGTCCACGAAATGCCAGTACAGGCCCGTGATCTCGACGGTCATGGCGTTCGCAGGCCCCAGCTTCCCTTGCAGCGCGCGAACCCAGAGGGTGAGGAGCCACAGCACCCCCACCGACACGTGCGCGCCGTGGGTCCCCGTCAGTACGAAGAACGTGCAGCCGAACAGGTTCGTGCCGATGGTGAGGCCCTTGTGGACGAACTCGGTGAACTCGATCACCTGCCCGGCCAGGAACACGAGTCCCAGCAGCGCGGTCGAGAACAACCAGACCTTCCCCCACCTCATGTCGCCCCGCTGCACCGCGGCGAGCGCCAGGACCATCATGAGGCTCGACATCAACAGATCGAACGTGCTGACTGACGTGAAGGGGATGTTGAGGATCTCGGGCGGATAGGGCCCGACGACGCTCTTCCCCTTGTACACGAGGTAGGTCGAGATGAGCGAGCCGAACAGCAGGCACTCGGAGCCGATGAAGGCCCAAAAGGCCATCTTGCGGTTGTCGAGCCCCAGGCTCGTCGCATGCGTCATGGCTCAGACCTCAAAGGGCTCGAATGCCCAGCGGTAGACGCCGAACAGCAGGATCGCCGCGCCCACGAACGCGATCCACAGGGTGTGGGTAAGGGGTGCGAGCGCCATGACGGGCAAGCCGAGCGCCGCGACGATCGGCCACCAGGAGCCCCCGGGCACGTGGATCGGCGCGGGCGGCGCGGCGGGCGGATCCCGCATCGGGCCGTGGTGCTCGGTGCTCCAGCGCGGCAGCCGGCTCGCGACCGTGGGGATCACCGAGAAATTGTAGACCGGCGGCGGCGAGGGGATGCTCCATTCGAGCGTGGCGCCGCCCCACGGATCGTTGGGGGCGGGCGTCCCATGCCGCCGCGTCCGGACGATGTTGAACAGGAACACCAGGATCGACGCGGCGATCAGAAACGCGCCGACCGTCGATACCAGGTTGAGATCGCCGACGCCGAGGTCGGGCGAGTACGTGTAGATGCGGCGCGGCATCCCCAGCAGCCCGATGAAGTGCATCGGGAAGAACGCGAGGTTCATCCCGACGAACTGCAGCCAGAAGTGCCAGCGCCCCAGCGTCTCGTCGAGCACCCGGCCCGTCATCTTCGGCCACCAGTAGTACATCCCCGCGAACAGGCCCATGATCGTGCCGCCGAACAGCACGTAGTGGATGTGCGCCACGACATAATAGGTGTCGGTCTGCTGGAGGTCGGCCGGCGGCGACGCGTGCGTGACGCCCGACAGGCCACCGATGATGAACATCGCGACGAACCCGACGGCGAAGTGGAGCGCGGTGGTGCCGCGGATGTCACCGCCCCACAAGGTGGCGATCCAGTTGAAGATCTTCACGCCGGTGGGCACCGCGATGAGCATCGACGTGGCCGAGAACACCGAGTCGGCGATGGGCCCCAGGCCCACCGAGAACATGTGATGGCTCCAGACGCCCCATCCCATGAAGCCGATCAGGATCCCCGAATAGACGACGACCGTGTAGCCGAACAGCGGCTTGCGCGCGAACGTGGGCAGCACCTCGGACACGATCCCCATGGCGGGGAGGATGAGGATGTACACCTCGGGATGGCCGAACAGCCAGAAGAGGTGCTGCCACAGGATCGGTGTCGCACCCGCCTGGGTCACGTAGAAGTGCGCGCCGAAGAATCGGTCGAACATCAGGAACACGAGCCCGACAGTGATCACCGGAAACGCCGTGATGATGAGGAACTGCGTGACCAGCGTCATCCAGGTGAACGTGGGGAGCCGCATCATCTTCATCCCCGGCGCCCGGAGGTTCAGGATGGTGACGATGAAGTTGAACCCTGCCGCGAGCGATGAAATGCCGAGCACCTGGAGACCCAGCAGCCAGAAGTCGATGTTCGGCCCGGGCGAGAACTGACGCTCGGTCAGGTTGGCGTAGCCGAACCAGCCGTCGTCAGGAGCCACGTGCAGCATGCCGGCGTGGAACAGGGGGCCGGTCACCCAGCTGGCGTTCAGGAACAGCCCGCCGAGCAGGAACACCCAATAGCTGAAGGCGTTGAGGCGCGGGAACGCGACGTCCCGCGCTCCGATCTGGAGGGGGACGATATAGTTGAAGAAGCTAGACGAGAGCGGCATCAGCGCGAGGAAGATCATCGTCGTGCCGTGCATCGTGAACAGCTGGTTGAACGTCTCGGCGCTCACCACCTGGCCGTTCGGCTGGGCGAGCTGCAGGCGGATGAGCAGCGCTTCGACCCCACCCATCAGGAAGAACGCGAACGCCGTCCAGAAGTAGAGCAGCCCGATCCGCTTGTGATCGGTGGTGGTCAACCAACTCTTCCAGCCCTTGGCTTCGCTCATTTGAGGCTCTGCAGATAGGCGATCACGGCCGCGATGTCGGCGTCGGTGAGCGGCGGCTTCATGCGCGTCATGAGCGAGCCGGGCTTGAGCGACGGTGCGTCGGCGATCCAGCTCGCGAGGTGGGCGGAGTCATTGGGGAACATGCCGCCCGCGAGCGTCGTGCGGCTGCCGACGTGGGTCAGATTCGGGCCGATGATCCCCGGTGAGACACCTTGAATCGTGTGGCAGCCGAGACAGGCGTTGCGCGAGAACACCGCCTTGCCGCGCTCGGCGAGGCTCCCCTTCGCCGGGACGGCGGGGCCGGCGCGCTCGGTCTCGACCCACCCTTGAAAGGCGGCGTCGGGCTCGACGAGCACGCGCAGCCGCATGTTGGCGTGTGAAGCGCCGCAGAACTCGGCGCACTGGCCGGCGTAGTCGCCCGCGGCCTCGGCGCGGAAGGCGATGCGGTTCACGTGGCCGGGGATCGCGTCGCGCTTGCCGCCCAGCGCGGGCGCCCAGAAGGAGTGGATCACATCGGCCGAGGTGATCGAGACCTCCACGGGCGTGCCCACCGGCAGGTGCATCTCGTTCGCCGTCACGATCCCGAGATCGGGATACTTGTACTCCCACCACCACTGGTGCCCGATCACCTCGACCTTGAGGGCGTCGGGCGCCGCCTCGCCGGCCGTCGCGAAGATGGTCCGCACGGTCGGCACCGCGACGAACACCAGGATGACCGCCGGCGCGAGCGTCCAGGCCACTTCGAGCACGGTGTGGCCGTGCGTCGGCTTGGGTGCGGGGCGCCCTTCGCGATGGCGGAAGCGGATCAGCGCGACGATCAGGAGCGCCTCGACGACCACAAACACGCCGGCCGCCCACCAGAAGATGCCGGTGAAGACACCGTCGATGGCCCGGCCGAAGTCCGAGTGGGGAGACAGGGTCGATTGGGGAAACGGGCCGGCGCAGCCGGTCACGGCGAGCGCAGCGCTGATCAGGCGGGATGTATGTCGCGGCACGGCGTCGAGAATCCCCGGTGTCGGTCACGAAGCACGGGACACTAGCACGGTGGCTGGGCGGCGTCAACGAAGCCGGCCGTGCGACGTCGCCGCGTTTGCACCCTTGTACCACTCGCGTACTTCCCGCTCCAGCAGATCGAGCGGCAGGGCGCCGTTCCTCAAGACCTCGTCGTGAAACGCTCGGATGTCGAAAGCGGGACCGAGCGCGGCCGCCGCAGAGTCGCGCAGCTCGCGGAGCTTCAACTGGCCGATCTTGTAAGCGAGCGCCTGGCCGGGATTCACGATGTAGCGATCCACCTCGACGATGATGTCCTGCTCCGCCTTGGGCGCGTTGTCCTTGAAAAACTGGATCGCCCGGTCGCGGCTCCACCCCATGGCGTGAATACCCGTGTCGATCACGAGGCGCACCGCGCGCCACATCTCGTAGGTGAGCCCGCCGAACTTGGCGTAGGGGTCCTGGTACAGTCCCAGCTCCGGGCCGAGGCCCTCGGCGTAGAGCCCCCACCCTTCCACGAACGCGGTGTAGCCGCCGTAGCGGCGGAATTCCGGCACGCCCGTCATCTCCTGCGACAGCGCGATCTGGAGGTGATGCCCCGGCACCGACTCGTGCAGCGTCAGCGCCTCCATCTCCCACTTGGGGCGGGACTTCACGTCGTAGGTGTTGACGTAGAACCACCCGGGGCGCCCGGCGTCCGGAGAGCCGGGCTGATAGTACGCGGTAGTCTGGGAGCGGGCCGTGTAGGACGGGATCGTGGTCACGCCGTAGGGCAGACGGGGCAGCCGGCCGAACAGCCGAATCAGCCCGGGGTCGATCCGCTTCGCGATGTCCCGATAGCCGCGCACTAGGCTCGCCGAATCGGTATAGAAGAACTGCGGATCGGTGCGCAAGAACTGTGCGAACTCTGCGAACGTCCCGTGGAACCCGGTGGACGCGATCACGCTGTCCATCGCGGCGCGGATGCGCTGCACCTCGGCGAGCCCCAGCTCGTGGATCTGCGCCGGCGTGAGCGAGGTGGTCGTGAACCGCCGCACGCGCTGGGCGTACCACGCCGCGCCGTCCGGCAGGGCGCTCATCCCGATGGACGCGCGCGCGCGCGGGAGATACGTGCCCACGACGTAGTCGTACAGTTTCCGGTAGGCGGGCGCGAGGCGTCGGGTGTAGGCCTCGACCGCGGAGGCCACGAGCCGCCCGCGGTCGGCGACCGGGACGGACGGCGGAAACTCGGTGAACGGCTTGAGCAGGGGGCTCGCCAGCGCACTGTCGGGGATCAGCTCCGTGATCTGCCGCGGCACGTCGCGCAGGGTGATCCCGGGCGGGGTGACGCCCGCCGCGAGCCCCTGCTCGAGCAGCGCCAGGGTCTGGTCCACGAGCGTCGACACCCCATTCAGGCGCGCGAGCATGTCCTCGTAGTCGCTCACGCGCGCGGCGGGCATCCGCGCCAGCAGCTGCCCCACGTCTTGCTGCACCCCCCCGAGCTGGGTGATCGCCAGGTCCTCCTCGGGAAAGCGACTCGCGTCGATCTGCTCCTCGAGGTCGCGCTTGAAGAGATCGTAGTTGAGGCGGTCGGGGGCGGCGAGCCGGTCGCGCCGGATGGCCCGCACGATGCCGAGCGGCTCCGCGAGGTCGCGCTTGCGCCGTGCGATGGCCGCGAGCGACTGGTCGGTCCAGCGCGCGTTCTGTCCCGGGTACCCGACGTCGGTCGCGAATTCGGGGAACTCGGTCATCTGGTATTCCCAGTGGACCCGGAACAGCTCGTGCAGTCGGGCGCTGTCCGCGAGATGGCGCGGGTTGGTGAGCAGCGCGGCGTAGCGGTCGTGGAAGCTCGGTGTCGGCTGCTGGCTGGCGGCGGCCGACGCGCAGACCAGCACCAAGGCAGCGACGGAGACCAATTCCATTATCTTGGCCTCGGCAACATGTGGGCGCGACTCGTTCCGTGGCTGCGGCGTCATTGGCTCCTCGGCGTGTATGTAGGGAGCGTCGTGCTCGTGGGCTTCCAGTTCGGCGGCCGTGCGGCCGCCAACAACCTGAAGGTGTTCCACTGGTCGTTCTTCCACCTCGTCCGGCAGCAGGACATCTACCAGCAGTACCCGGACCTCTACTACGACATCTTCAAGTACAGCCCCAGCTGGGCTCTATTCTTCGCGCCGTTCGCCCTGCCGCCGATTCCTGTGGGATTCTTTCTGTGGGATGCGTGCGCCACCCTGCTGCTCTACGGCGTCGTCCACCGGCTGCTGCCCGCGCCCCAGGCGCGGCTAGCGCTGGCGATCGCCTTCTTCGAGTTCCTGGCCGCGATGCAGCACGCGTCGAGCACCAATGTGGTCGTCGCGGGACTCGTCATCCTCGCGTTCGTCGCGCTGGAGGAGGACCGCCAGGTGCTCGCGGCTGCGGCGATCGCGAGCGGCGCGCTGATGAAGATCTATCCCCTGGCCGCGCTCGCCTTCGTCCCGTTGCACGGTCGCAAGCGCCGCTTCGCGCTCGCTTTCATCGCGGTGCTCGCGGCGCTCGTCGCGTTGCCGCTCCTCGTCACACCGCCCGCGGTGCTGCTCGCCCAGTGGCGGTCCTGGAGCCGGGTGCTGACCGTAGACACCCTGGATCGCGGGTTCTCTGTGATGCAGCTGCTACGGCAATGGACCGGGGTGGACTGGCCGAACTGGCCCGTGCAGCTCGCGGGGACCGTGCTCCTGCTCCTGCCCCTTGCACTGTGTCGCGACCGGTGGGGCGACCCGCACATCCGGCGCCTGTTCTTATGCTCGGTCCTGCTGTACTGCCTGATTTTCAATCATCAATCGGAGCGGCCGTCCTTCGTGGTCGGCTTCGCAGGGATTGCCATCTGGTACGCCATGTCGCGCCACACCGCGGTGCGGGACGCCCTCATGGCGCTCGCCTTCGTCGGGGTTCCCGTGCTCCACTCGGGCGCGGTGCCGTGGTGGATCCGCCGGCACTTGTTTCTCCATCACGCGATCGCGATTCCCTGCGTGTTGATGTGGTTCGTCATGCAAGTGGAGCTGCTTCGTCACCGCCCCGTCGCCGGTGACGGCGGCCGCAGCTCTGCGACGCGCGGCACGACCGCGCCTGCCCCCGCGGATTTGAGCGCCGCGTTCACCGCGGGCAGGTCGCGATCGAGCGTCTGACGGAGCGCGACGAGCTGCGTCTGGATCTGTGGCGCGAACTCCCGGAACACGTCGTACATCTGGGCCGCCGGGTGCCCGTCCGCACCGCCCGCCGCGAAGATCAGACCGCTGAGGCGCTCCAGCGGCCCCGGCGGATATACCAGCGCGTCCTCGTCCGCCTGGCTCCGCACCTGGTACAGCCCGTCCTCGATGCGGTTGAGCTTCTCGATCAGCCCCCGCGCCGCGCCCGCCGCGGCCGGCGCCTGCTGCGCACCGTCTTGCAGCTGCGCCCGGACGTTGCGGATCGTGATGATCGCGGTGGTCCCGGCGTTCACCGTATCGCGCACCTGCTGCAGGAACGCGAACTGCGCCCGCAGATCGGCGGCCGTGACCTTGGAGCGCGGATCCACCTTGAGCGCGAAACTCTGGGCGTATGACTTACCGCCGACCGTGACGCGGACGCGATACCCGCCCGGCAGCGCCACCGGTCCGTCGGTGGCGACCCCGTTCATGCCCCAGAACGCGCGCGCCGAGGGATACTTCATGTTCCACGCGAACATGTTGAGGCCCGCCTTGTTCGGGACACGCGGCTCCGCGGGCGGCCGGTGCGGCCAGGGCTTGTCCTCGTCCTTCAGCGTGTCGGCGAACAGCGTCCCGAGAATGCTGTCGATCTTGGTCGAGTCGGTGACGCCCGCCTTCTTCAGGCTGTCGGTGCGCGCTCGCTTCAGGGCGTCCACCTTCACGCTATCCGCGGCGGTGAGCGAGTCCGGCTTGCTCGAGAAGCTGCGGATCACTCGACCCCGCGCGTCGAGCACGGCGAGCGTGATGTCCTGATCCTTGTCCTTCAGCCAGTAGTAGATCATCGCGCCCGTGGGCGGGTTTTTCCCGACGGGGTGCGCGTCGTTCGCCGGAACCGAGAAGCCGCCCGACCAATCGACGCGGTAGGCGTCGCGTGGCTTGAGGAGATGCGCCGCCTCGCCCGGCGTGCGCGGCGTCAGCTGGCGCAGGGGCGAGATGTCGTCCAGGATCCAGAACGACCGCCCGTGGGTCGCGGCGATCAGGTCGCCCTCCTTGATCGCGAGATCGTGCACCGGCACGATCGGCAGGTTGCGCCGCAGCGTCTGCCAGGCGGCGCCGTCGTCGAACGACACCCACACGCCGCGCTCCGTGCCGGCGAACAGCAGCCCGCGCCGCACGGGATCTTCGCGCACCACGCGCACGAACTCGGTCGCCGGAATGCCGCTCACGATCCGGGTCCAGCTGCGCCCGTAGTCAGCCGTCTTCCAGATGTAGGGCGCCATGTCCTCCAGCTGGTAGCGGTTGGCCGCGACGTATGCCGTGCCGGGGGCGTAATGCGACGCCTCGATGATCGAGACCCGCGTGAAGTCCCCGAAGCCCTGCGGCGTGACGTCCGTCCAGGTCTTGCCGCCGTCGTGCGTCAGATGGATCAGCCCGTCGTCCGAGCCGGCCCAGATCAGCCCCTTCACGAGCGGCGACTCGGCGAGCGCGAAGATCGTGGCGTAGTACTCGGCGGTCGTCTGGTCGAGCGTGATGGGACCGCCCGAGGGGCCGAGCGTCTTCGGATCGTGCCGCGTGAGGTCGGGCGAGATGATGGTCCAGCTCCGGCCCTCGTCGATCGTCTTGAACAGCCGGTTCCCGCCCATGTAGAACACGTGCGGGTCGTGCGGCGACACGAGCAGCGGCGCCGTCCACTGGAAGCGGTACTTCTCCTCGCCGGCCGCGTGCCCGTCGGGGCTGTCGGGCCAGGGGCTGATCAGCCGGAAGAACCCCGTCTTGTGGTCCAGCCGAGCGAGGAAGCCCGAGTTGTCGCCGCCGTAGGTGACGTCGGGGTCGTCGGGTCGCGCCTGGATGTAGCCGGACTCGCCGGACACGTCGTACCACTGCCCGCGGTCGATCCCGCCCGGCCACCGGCTCGGGCCGCACACGCCCGAGTTGTCCTGCTGCGCCCCGCACACCCGGTAGGGGAAGTGATTCGTCGTCGTGACGTGATAGAACTGCGCCGTCGCGACGTCCTGGTCGGTCCACGTCTTCCCGCCGTTGTACGACACGTTGGGACCGCCGTCGTTGGCCTCGATCAGCCGCTCCGCGTCATTGGGCGCGATCCACAGATCGTGGTTGTCGCCGTGCGGGTCGACCACGTGCTTGAAGGTGACTCCGCCGTCCGTGGACTTGTACAGGTTGGTGTTCACCGCCCACACCGCGTTCGTGTCCTTGGGATCGGCAAAGATCTTCATGTAATACCAGGCGCGCTCGCGCAGCTTGTGATCCGCGTTCACGTACTTCCACGTGGCGCCGCCGTCGTCCGAGCGGTACACGCCCCCCGAATCGGCTTCGATGATCGCCCACACGCGCAACGGCTTGGCGGGCGACACCGTGATGCCGATGCTCCCCCACAGCCCCGCCGGGAGTCCCGGATTGCGCGTCAGCTCGGTCCAGTGCTCGCCCCCGTCCGTCGACTTGAACAGCCCGCCGCCCGGGCCCCCTGAGACGAGCGCCCACGGCCGGCGCACCACCTGCCAGAACGCCGCGTAGATCACGTCCGGGTTGGACGGATCGAGCATCAGGTCAGCGATTCCGGTCGAATCGCCGCGAAACAGCACCTTGTTCCACGTCTTGCCGCCGTCGGTCGTCTTGTAGACGCCGCGCTCGGGATTGGGGCCGTAGGCGTGGCCCTGCGCGCCGACGTACACGACCTCGGGATTCTTGAGATGCACCCGCACGCGCGAGATCTGCTGCGTCTCGGCGAGGCCGACGAACGTCCAGGTCTTGCCGCCGTTGGTGGTCTTCCACACGCCGTCGCCGTGCGAGACGTTGCCGCGGATCGGGTACTCGCCGGTGCCGACGTAGACGATGTCGGGGTTCGACTCGCTCACGCCGATCGCGCCGATGGTGCCGCCGAAGTACTTGTCGGACATCGGCAGCCAAGTGTTGCCCCCGTCGGTGCTCTTGAACACGCCACCGCCCACCGTGCCGAACCAGTACTCGTTGGGCCGGGACGCGGAGCCCGCCACCGCCACGCTGCGGCCGCCGCGGAAGATCCCGATCTCGCGCCAGTTGAGCGCGGCGAAGACGGTCGAGTCGTAAAGCGGGGCGGTGGCCTGGGCAGACGCGGAACGCGGCGGGGAGAGCAGGACGGCGACGGCGGCTACGGCGACCGAGCGAACGGACACGGGGTTCGACCTCCCGGCGATGGGTGGAGCGGCGGAGCCACCCATGTAGCACGGAAAGGCCGAACCCCGCAAGGCCCGTGCGGTTGCGCCTCGAAACTCCGGCTCACGGCTTCTGCAACAGCTTCCCGGTGAGCGGCATCTCCTGCGGCTTCTCGGTGATCGACGACTTCGCATCCGTGCCGTGGCCGGTGAGCAAGATCTCCGTGCCGTCAGTGCCCACGGCCTTGACGAAGCCGAACGGGATGTCGCGCGAGAGCCACGCCTCGCCACCATCCGCGTCCTTCACGTGCAGCGCGCGGATCGCGCCGGCGGAAACCGTCACCGTCTCCCAGCCGACGGCCCGGGCGTTCAAGCAGCGGCGCGACAGCTCGAAGCCCGGGCTGCGCTCCGCCACGCGCTGACCCATCATCCCGACGACCGGATCCGGCAGCCGCATCGCCGGCTGGTCGCCCGTTTTCATCACGACACCCCGGACCCCCGTGCTTCCCGTGCCGAACCCCGCGACGAGGAGCTGGATGATCCCGCCCTGGCCCTGCGGGCCCATGTCGTTGCCGTTGATCTCGAGCCAGTACAAGGTCGAGTCGCCGCGTGGCTCGGAGCCGACGACGGCGAGGCGCAGCTTGGCGTCGCCGCAGCGCGGGCAGTTGGCATCGTAGGAGGCCCACTGGCCGACCGCGAGCTTGCTCACGGCCTTGCAGATCTCGGCGGCCTCCTGGCCGGCGAGCGGGCGGAGTGTGAGCGCGGCGAGGGCGCCGAGCGCGAGCGCGGCGCGCAGGTGGCGGGTCTTCAGCATGGGACGTCCTCCGACGCGACAGGATAGGGGGCCCAGTCATACACCGACGGAGCGAGAACGCTCACGCCAGGCGCAACGCCTCCAGGATCGCCGTGACTGAGGCCTTGCTCGGCATGAGCAGCATGTGTCCGTGGAGCTGCGGCTCCGCGCCGTCGATCGTCAGCGAGGTCTCGATGCACAGGGCCAGCTCCGCGGCGCTCCCCACGAGTGAGCGCTGCCGCAGGAGGACGCCGTCCGCGGGCTCGATCCCGAACGCGGGGATCGAGAGCATGACGACCTTTCCCATGAGGCTCCCGAGCGCGCCGGCATACGCGCCGCCGAGGATGTTTCCCGCCTCCGTGACGCTCGACTGCGCCAGCTCGTCGAACCCGGTGGACGTGAGCGGCACGCGGCTCAGCAGCAGATCGCTCAGCGTGCTCGCGTCGGCCTCGAGCATCAGGAACACGAGATGCCCGCTCAGATCGCCCAGCACGTGCATCGCGACCACCGCGACACGGCGGCCGCCGTAGCCGAGGACCTTGGGGGCTTCGTCCAGCGTCGCGATAGACAGCTGGGGAACGCTGATCATGACCCGCCGGTCCATCAGCTGGGACAACGCCGTCGCCGCGTGCCCGCCGGCGATGTTCGCCACCTCCCGCAGCGCGTCGAGCTGCCGGGGCGCGAGCGTCCGCGTGGGGCTCATGCGGTTGCTCTCATGATTCACCTCCGCGGCTCGAAGCTACTGCGACTTCGGTCGCAGCGCGAAGGGTCACTGGCGCCACAGGCCGAACGTGCCCGAGTCGGGCGGCGTGCCGCTGCACGGACCGGTAAACAGCAGCCGGCCGTCGAGCAGCCGCCCCCCGTCCGCCAGCTCGCCGCGCAGCGCGAGCGTGCCCTCGCAGCGCTTCTCCGACGAGTGGAACGGGATCGTGAGCCACACCGTGTCGCCCCTCTGACGGCCTGCCGCGGTCCCCGTGGCGGCCGGGACGGTGAACTCGATCGTGCCGCGGAGCGAGTCGCCCTCGGCGTGTAGCGTCAACGTGGCGGCATGGCGATCCGTGCCGCTGCGCATCTCACCGGTGAACACCCCGGCGGCCGGGTAGGTCGCCGTGTCCGGCCCGGGGCGGGGCGCGCCTGCGTCGGGCAGCGCGAACGCCACCACGTAGTCGCCCTGCGGGGTGTGCAGGCGATCGTGGCCGCCCGCCGCGATCGCGACGTACTGGCGGCCGTCCGCGAGATACGTCATGGGCAGGGCGTGCGCGCCCGTGGGCAACGCGGCGGTCCAGAGCTCCTGCCCCGTCTCCACGTCGAACGCGCGCAGGTGCTGGTCGAACGTGCCCGCGATGAACACCAGCCCGCCGGCCGTGAGCATCGCACCCCCCAAATTGACGGAGCCCCAGCGCTCCGAGCCGCGGGCCTCCTTGAACTGCGGCATCGAGCCCAGGGGCGTTTCCCATTTCACCCGGGACCGGCCGAGATCGACGGCCGCCAGCACGCCCCAGGGCGGCGGCGTGCAGAGCAGGTGATCGGGGGCCCAGAGCACGTCGCGCAGCATGCCGTAGGGCGTACCGAGCATGCGGCCGACCTCGACGTCGGGATGCGCCAGGTGCGCCGCGTGCAGCTGGTCGCGCGGCACGAGCGTCACCAGCATCGCGAGCCGATTGGTCGGCGCGACGACCAGCCCGCGCCGCTCGTCGATCGCGAGCCCCGACCAGTTCGAGCCGCCCAGGTTCCCCGGATAGACGACCGTCCCCGCGAGGGACGGCGGCGTGAAGATCCCCTCCGAGCGCAGCGACGCCACGAGCGCCCGGCAGCGCTCTTTCCCCTCCCGCGTGACGCCGAACGCGTCCGCCGGCGTGAGCCGCTCGGGCACCACGCGAAACACGTCGGGGGGGAACGGCTGGGTGGGCCAGGGGTGCTCTCCCGGCACGTCGCTCTGTGGGACCGGCCGCTCCTCGACCGGGAACAGCGGCTTCCCCGTGACGCGGTCGAGAATGAAGAGGTGACCCGTCTTGGTCGCCACGGCAACCGCCGGAATTCCCCGGTTCCTGCGCCGCAGCGTGAACAGCGCGGGTTGGGCCGGCACGTCGTAATCCCACAGGTCGTGGTGCACGACCTGAAAGCCCCACACGAACCGGCCGGTGGACGCCCGCAGCGCCACCACCGAGTTGGCCCAGCGGTTGTCACCCGGCCGGGCACCGCCGTAGTAGTCCGGGCTCGCGCTCCCCACCGGGATGAACACGAGGTCGCGCGCCGGGTCGGCGGAGATGATCGACCACGCATTTGCGGCACCCGGCATCCCGGGGACTCGGGCGATGGGGTCCCAGCTCCAGCGCTCTTTCCCCGTACGCGCGTCGTACGCCCGCACCACGCCGTTGGGCGCGTTGGCGCGATGGTTGTCCGCGACTGAGGACCCGACGATCACGAGGTCGCCCACCACGGCGGGGGGCGACGTCACCTCGTATTCGCCCGGGTACTCGGGCGTGTTGAACAGGTCGCGCGTCAGGTCCACCGTGCCCCGGGTCCCGAAATTGCCGCACGGCTTCCCCGTGGCACCGTCGAGCGCGATCAGCCGCGCGTCCACTGTGGCGAGGAAGATCCGCCGCCGGCAGGCGTGGCCGGGCGCCGAGTGCGCGTCCAGCCAGGCGGAGACGCCGCGGTTCGCGAAGTCGCCGTAATCACCGTGCAGATCGACGCCCGCATCGTAGCGCCACCGCTCCGTGCCGCGCGCCGGGTCGAGCGCGATCACGCGGCCGAGCGGGGTCGAGACGTACAGCGTCCCGTCCACCTTGAGCGGGGTGGCCTCGAAGCGTGAACGGTCGTGCATCAGGTCCCCGGTGCGGTACACCCAGGCGAGCCGCAGGCCGCGCACGTTGGCGGGCGTGATTTGCGCGAGGGGTGAGTACCGGCTGCCGCCCAGGTCGTGGCCGTAGGCAGGCCAGTCACCCGGAGTCTGGGGAGCCTGGACCGTGACGAGCGTGAGCAACAGGGCGGCGACCTGCATGGGCGTCTCCGTGGCAGAGGGGAGGGGGGGTCCGGTGCTCTACGTGAGCCGGGGAATAATCGCGTCAATCGCGCGTTGCGGGCGGGCTTGACAGCGGGCCCGCCATGTAACCGATTACATCCCCCGCGCCCCCATGGTTACGATCAAAGACGTGGCGCGGGAGGCGGGCGTCTCCGTCGCGACGGTCTCCCGGGTCCACAACAACAGTCGGCTCGTCACCGACGCCACCCGCCGCCGCGTGCGCGCAGTGGCCCAGCGGCTCCGCTATTCCCCCAACGCCGCCGCGCGCAGTCTCTCGACCAGCAGGACTTCGAGCATCGGCGTCCTGCTCCCCGACCTGTACGGCGAGTTCTACTCCGAGCTGATCCGCGGCATCGACCAGACGGCGCAGCGCCACGGCTTCCATCTGCTCCTGGCCGGCTCCCACAACGAGAAGCACGCGATCGAGGCCGCCCTGCAGTCGATGCGCGGCCGGGTGGACGGGCTCATCGTCATGTCGCCGGCGCCGGGCGCGCACTTCGCGGTGCGCGATCTGCCCCCGACGTTCCCGGCCGTGCTGCTCAACAGCGCCGCCGTCGGCGCCGCGTTCGACTCCATCGCGATCGCGAATACACAGGGCGCCTACGCGATGGTGCGCCACCTCGCCGCGCTGGGGCACCGCCGCGTGGCGATGATCCGCGGCCCGGCGCGCAACTCTGACGCCGCGGAGCGGCTGCGCGGCTACCGCACCGCGCTGCGGGAAGCGGCGCTGCGCGCCGTGCCCGCGTGGGAGGTGCCGGGGGACTTCAGCGAGACATCCGGCTTCCAGGCGTGCCTCGCGCTGCTCGGCCAGCGTCCCCGGCCCACCGCGATCTTCGCCGCCAACGACGCCATGGCCATCGGCGCGTTGAGCGCGCTGCGCGAGGCCGGCGTGAGCGTGCCGGGCGACGTCGCGGTGGCCGGATTCGACGACATCCCGATGGCGCGCTACATGCACCCGCCGCTCTCGACCGTCCGCGTCGACATCAGCGCGCTGGGCGAGCGCGCGGCGCGCCGCCTCCTGGACGCGATCGCCAACGGGCGCAAGCACCAGAAACGGCGGGAGACGCTCCCCGTCACGCTGGTCATCCGGGAATCCTGCGGCGGGCACCAGCCGGCCGCTTCTTCACACCGTTAGGAGGGGATCTACGATGAGAGCCGATTCTTTCAGACGAAATTGCCGGCGCGTGGCCCTACTCATCGGCGGCGCGACCGCGCTGCTTACGCGTACCGCCCCCGCGCAGACGAGCACCGGCAGCATCCGCGGCTACGTCACCGACTCGAGCGGCGCTCCGCTCGAAGGAGCCCGCGTCATCGCCGTGAACATCCAGACGTCCGCGCAGCGCGAGGTGGCGACGCAAGCCCGCGGCTTCTACGCCCTGCTCGGCCTCGTGCCCGCCGAGTATGAGGTGACCGCGCGCCACATCGGCATGGCGCCCCAGAAGCTGCGCGTGCGGGTGTTGATCGCGGAAGTGTTCCCACTGGACTTCAAGCTGGGCGCCTCAGCGGTGCAACTGGAAGCTGTAACCGTCGCCGCGGCGGCTGGCGTGGAGACACGCACGTCAGAGGTGGCCACGAGCGTTACACCGTTGCAAATGGAGCGGCTGCCCAGCACGAGCCGCAACTTCTTCGATCTCGCGGCGCTCGCACCGGGCCTCACTGTTGCGCCCGACTTCGTGAACTTGGGCACCACGAACGCCGGCGTGACCGATAAGACCTTCTCCTACGGTGCACAAGGGGCCGGCCAAGTAAACGTATTCGTTGACGGTGCAAGCCTGAAGAACGACCTCACCGGCGGCGAGAGCGGCTTTCACGGGGGAACCTTCGGTCAGGACGCCAGCCGTGGAAATCCGTTCCCGCGGAGCGCGATCCAGGAGTATCGCGTCATCACCCAGAACTACAAGGCCGAGTATCAGCAGTCGTCGGGGCCGGTCATCGTGGCCACAACGAAGTCCGGGGGGAATGTCTGGTCGGGCGACGCGTTTGTCAGTTACCAGAACAAGGACCTCGTGGCGCTCGATTCGATCAGCGCGGCCGGCGTGGCCAAGGGGACCTTCACGAAGCCCGACTACACTCGAACCCTGGTGGGCGTGAGTGGCGGCGGCACCCTGATCAAGGACCGGCTCTTTTTCTTCGGGTCGTACGAGGGCAACTATCAGAATCGCGACGCCCTCGTGAACATCACTGGCGTCCCTGCTGCTGGGACCTTCCCTGCCCTCGATACAGTTTCATTTACACGCTACAACGGCAACTTCACCTCACCGTTCCGGGAAACGCTCGTGTTTGGCAAGCTCAGCTACACCATCGGCGGCCACTCGAGCGCTGAGCTTAGCTTCACCGACCGGCACGAGACTGACGTGCGTGATTTCGGTCAATTCGCCGCTTTCGACAACGCCACAAACCATAAAGAGGACGCCACAACCACTATTCTCAAGTACAACTATTTCACAGGTGCGTTGCTCAACGAAGTAAACGCCGCATATGAGCACTTCGAGCAGAATCCGGCACTCAACACGCCCGGTTTACCTCAGCGGTGGTACTACTTTTCCACGTCGAACACGTGTTGCATTACCCTCGGCAGCAATTTGAGCGTGCAGAATTTCACGCAGAAGCGGCTCGCACTCCGTGACGACATCACCTATACGGGCTTCCACGGTGGCGGCGACCACGTGATGAAGGCTGGCGTGAGTACATCGTTCTTGACTTACGACATTAACAAGGCGAATAGGCAGATCCCTCAGTTTTTTTTCTCGAGTAACCCCTCCACAGGAGACGCGGGCTGCGCGCCGACGTGCACCGGCCCGGAGGCGTACAACTACCGGGCGCCATTCCAGGTCGTGTGGGCGTACGGCGATCCCCGTCTGAACACGAATAACGCTCAAGTGGGTGCCTACGTGCAGGACGACTGGAGCCCGTCATCCCGTCTCACCTTCAATCTGGGGATCCGGTGGGATTTCGAGACGCACATGTACAACTACGATTACGTGACGCCGGATACCGTGCGGAGAACCATCGAAACGTATTACAGCACCCTGTTCACCAAGATCGACACCACGGAGTACTTCACCAACGGAACGCAGCGTCACAAGTTCTACGGCGCCTTCCAGCCGCGCTTTGGCTTCTCATACGCGCTGGACCGGGAGAACAAGACGAGTGTGTTCGGGGCGTGGGGTCTCTATTACGATCGGACCTATTTCGACATCTCAGTGGACGAGATGCTCAAATTGCGCCGGCCCGACTACACCGTGCACTTCGCCGATCCTGATTCCACGCCGACTGCCAATCAGTTGGCATGGAACAACACCTACATGACCGCCGACACCACAGTGCTTAAGTCCCTGATTACGGGCCGGAACTCAGCGAACAGGGAAGTCTGGTTGATCGCCAACCACGTGAAGGTTCCAAAATCGAGCCACTTCAACGTCGGCATCCGCCATCTGTTCGGCGACGTCGCCGTCTCAGCGACCTATGTGGGCGTGAGAAGCTGGGACGGGCTCGTCTTCAACTGGGCTAACCACAGCCTCGATACAGCCACCGCCACGCGTGGCAACTGCTGCATCGGAGGGGATTTTGGCCACGGGTTCTCCAACATCCTGTACACAACTAACAGCGCCAAGACCTGGTACGACGCCTTGCAGGTGGAAATCACGCGTCCGTACAGGAAGACCGGTGATTGGAGCTGGGGAGGTGGATTGTCGTACACCAGTGGAGCGCGCTCCGTGTCGGGACAAGGCGTGGTCGGCGACGTGTTCTCGACCAACCCAAACTCCGCGGTCTATCCAAAGCACCCCACCAACGATGAGAAGAGCCGGCTCGTCGCCAACTGGACCCTGGACGTGCCCTACGCAGCCGGCGTGCAGTTCAGCGGCTTGATTACGCTCGGCACCGGTCCGCGCTACTCAGTCGGCGGTTACTTCCCCAATAGCGGCTACGTGCCCGGCGGTTGGACTCCCCCGCAGTACCCCTTTATTCTCCCGGGCGGTTGGGCCTATCGGGACGTGGATTTTCGGCTCCGGAAGGACTTCCCCAGCATTTCGGGAACCACGGTTGGCGTGACCGTGGATGTTTTCAACGTGTTCAACTTCAACAACTTCAATTACCCCGACAACAACAATGGCAACCCGGCGCCGAATGGGTTGCTGAGCGACCCGCGCCGCGTCCAGCTCGGGGCTGAGTACCACTTCTGATATTTTCACCCATCGCGGACCACCGGTGCGCACGCACCGGTGGCCCCCCCGAGGGCGCCGCGATATCCTCCCACCATGACGCATAGCGCCACGGCTCTGGCCGCGTTGTTCCTCGTGGGCTGCGCGACCAACCACGGCGCCAACCCCGTCGAGCCGCCACCGCCAGACTCCGCCCAGACCACCGCGCTGCTCGACACGCTCGAGCAGCGCACGTTCCACTACTTCTGGGATCTCGCCAATGCCCAGAACGGGCTCGTGCCGGACCGCTCCCCTACCCCGTCGTTCTCGAGCATCGCCGCCGTCGGGTTCGGGCTTACCGCCTACCCGATCGGCGTCGAGCGCGGCTACATCACGCGCGCCCAGGCGCGGCAGCGCGTGCTCACCACGCTGCACTTCTTCTGGAGCGCCGACTCGGCGGCCACGGGCCTCACGGGCTACAACGGCTTCTTCTATCACTTCCTCGACATGAGCACGGGACAGCGCTTCCAGGCGATCGAGCTCTCAACCATGGACACGGCGCTACTGCTCGCGGGCGTGCTCACCTGCCAGTCGTACTTCAACGGCTCGGACTCCCTCGAGACCGCGCTCCGGGCGCTCGCCGATTCGATCTACGCCCGCGCCGACTGGCAGTGGGCGCAGCACAACCCACCCGCCGTCACGCTCAGCTGGACGCCGGAGCGCAGGTTCAGCAGCTACGACTGGCGCGGCTACAACGAGGCGATGCTGGTGTACATCCTGGCGCTCGGCTCGCCGACACACCCCGTCGGCGCGGACGCGTGGACCGCGTGGACCAGCACCTATAGCTGGGGCACGTTCCAGGGGCAGACCTACCTCGGCTTCGCCCCCCTGTTCGGGCACCAGTACTCGCACGTATGGATCGACTTCCGCGGAATCGCCGACGCCTACATGGCGGAGCACGGGATCGACTACTTCGAGAACTCGCGCCGCGCCACGTACGCGCAGCGCTCCTACGCCATCGCCAACCCGGGTGCGTGGCGGGGCTACAGCCATCGCATGTGGGGCTTCACGGCGTCGGACGGCCCCGCCGACGTGACGCTCACACTCGACGGGCAGAGCCGCCTGTTCCACACCTATTGGGCGCGCGGCGCGTCGTTCACGGAGATCCAGGACGACGGCACGATCGCGGCGGCCGCCGCGGGCGGGTCGATCCCGTTCGCCCCCGAGATCGCGCTCCCGGCCCTCTGGGCGATGCGCGACACGTACGGGCTCAACTTGTTCACGACGTACGGCTTCCTCGACGCGTTCAACCCCACGTTCACCGGCACGCCACAGTACGGACGCGTCGACCCACAGCTCGGCTGGTTCGACACCGACTACCTGGGCATCGATGAAGGGCCGATCCTCGCGATGGCCGAGAACTACCGCACGGGACTTATCTGGCGAGTGATGCGGACCAACCCATACATCGTGCGCGGGCTGTGCCGGGCGGGGTTCACGGGCGGGTGGCTCACCCAGAAGTGCCCGTGACATGTCGCGGGTGAACTCGCGGCTCGGCCCTGCCCGTGAACGGGCGTTGAACGGGTCGCCGCTTCAGCCGCAGTGCCGAGTCGCGGCTTCAGCCGCGGCCTGCGCCGTGCTGTGGCTAGAGGCACTGGTGGGTTGCCACACCGCCGCGGGCGGCGTGGTCCTCGACTTCTGGGCGCTCGGCCGCGAAGGCGAAGTCGTGCAAGCGCTGCTACCGGAGTTCGAGCGCGAGAACCCCGGCGTGCGCGTCCGGGTGCAGCAGATTCCCTGGACCGCGGCGCACGAGAAGCTGCTCACGGCCTATGTGGGCCGTGCCACGCCCGACGTGGCGCAGCTCGGCAACACCTGGGTGCCCGAGTTCGTCGCGCTCGCCGCGCTCGAGCGGCTCGACTCCCTGGTCGCCTCGTCCGCGGCGGTGGGGCGGGCGGGATACTTCCCCGGCATCTGGGACACCAATGTGCTGGACAGCGCCCTGTACGGGCTGCCGTGGTACGTGGACACGCGCCTGCTGTTCTACCGGAAAGACCTGCTCGCGCGCGCGGGCTTCGCCGCGCCACCGACTACGTGGAGCGCGTGGCTCGCGGCGATGCGGGCGATCAAGGCGCAGGATGGACAGGGCCAGTTCCCGATCTTCCTGCCGACCAACGAATGGCCGCCGCCGGTGATCCTTGGTCTGCAGGCCGGCTCGCCGATCCTGCGCGATGGGGCGCGCTACGGGGCGTTCACCGAGCCGCCGTTCCGCCGCGCGTTCGGGTTCTACCTCGATCTGTACCGCACCGGCTTGGCGCCGCGGTTGGGGATCAACGACGTCGGGAACATCTACCAGGAGTTCGCGCGCGGCACGTTCGCGATGTGGATCACCGGCCCGTGGAACATCGGGGAGTTCCGCCGTCGGACGGCGGCCGATTTCCAGGACAAGTGGGGGACGGCGCCGCTCGCCGGTCCGGATGGTGCGGCGTCCGGCGTGTCGCTCGCCGGGGGCTCGAGCCTCGTGCTGTTTCGCGCCTCGCACCGCAAGGCGGCCGCGTGGAAGCTGGTCGAGTTCCTGTCCCGCCCCGAGCAGCAGATCCGCTTCTATCGCCTGACGGGCGATCTGCCCGCGCGCACCGAGGCGTGGCGCGACTCGTCCCTCGCGGGCGACGAGGCCATCCACGCGTTCTGGGAGCAGCTGCAGCGGGTGGTGCCCACGCCGCAGGTCCCGGAGTGGGAGCTGATTGCGACCCGCGTGTTCGATTACGGCGAGCAGGCGATTCGGGGCGGCGTCCCGGCCGACACGGCGCTCGTCCGTCTGGACGCCGAGGTGAACCGGATCCTCGAGCGCCGTCGCTTCCTGCTCGCGCGGCGCGCTGCGCCGTGACGACCGAGCGCGCCACCGCGCAGGGCGCCTGGCTGCTGCTCGGCCCCGCCCTGCTCGCCATCGGCGTGTTCTTTTTCGTGCCCGTCGTCGCGTCCCTGCTCCTGAGCTTCACGGACTTCGACATCTACGCGATCGCCGACCCGCGCAACGCGCGCTTCGTCGGTCTCCGCAACTACGCCCAGCTCGCCGCCACGCCGGTGTTCTGGCAGGCGCTCCGCAACACACTCTACTTCACGTTCGTCGGCGCCCCCCTGTCGGTGCTGGTCGCCCTCGGCGCCGCCCTGCTCGTCAACGCCAAGGTCGTCCGCTGGAAGGGCTTCTTCCGCACCGCGTACTTCGCGCCCTTCGTCACGACCCTGGTCGCGGTGGCGATCGTGTGGCGTTACCTGTACCAGCCGCGCTACGGGCTCCTCAACGCGGCGCTCGGCGTGCTGGGCGTCGCGCCGATCGACTGGCTCGGCGACCCCCGCTGGGCCATGCCCGCCATCATCCTGCTCGCCGTGTGGCGGAACTTCGGCTACAACATGCTGATCTTCATCGCCGGCCTGCAGCGCATCCCCGCGCAGCTGTACGAGGCCGCCGAGCTCGACGGGGCGGGCGCCTGGGCCCGCTTCCGCCACATCACGCTGCCCCAGCTCGCCCCCACGTTCGTGTTCGTAGGCGTGATCACGGCGATCGGCTACTTCCAGCTGTTCCCCGAGCCATACGTCATGACCCAGGGCGGCCCGCTCAAGAGCACGCTCAGCATGGTGCTCTTCATGTACGAGGAAGGCTTTCGCTGGTGGCGCCTCGGCTCCGCCGCGGCGGTCGCGTTCGTGCTGTTCATCATCATCCTGGCGTTCACCCTGCTCCAGATCCGGCTGCAGCGGGACACCCCCGACCTCCCCCCGTGAACCGCCGCGTCGCGCCCCTCCTGCTCCACGGCGTCCTCCTCCTCGGCGCTGTCGCCACGCTGCTGCCGCTCGTGTGGATGGTCTCGGCCTCGCTCATGCCCACCGGTGACGCCACTACCTACCCGCCGCGGTTCTTCCCGCGCCGCGTGACGTTCGAGCATTACGCCGAGCTGTTCACTCGCCTCTCGCTGGGACGCTACTTGCTGAACAGCACGCTCGTGACCGTCTCTGCCACGCTGCTGTCGCTGCTGTTCAACTCGATGGCGGGCTACGCGCTCGCGAAGCTCCGGTTCCGCGGTCGCGAACGGGTGTTCCGCCTGCTCGTCGTGGGGCTGGTGATCCCCTCACAGGTGACGATGCTGCCGCTGTTCCTGCTGCTCCGGGCCATGGGGCTCGTGAACACGTACTTCGGCGCGATCGTGCCGCTGATGGCGACCATCTTCTGCATCTTCCTGGTGCGCCAGTACGCGCTCTCGATCCCCGACGACCTGCTCGACGCGGCGCGGCTCGACGGGGCAAGCGAGCTCCGCATCTACTGGTCGGTGGCGCTGCCGGCGATGCGCCCCATCCTCGCGACGCTCGCCATCTTCACCTTCCTGTCCACGTGGAACGACTTCCTGTGGCCGCTGGTCGTGCTCTCGGACGACGCGAAGTACACCCTCCCCGTCGCCCTCGCGAACCTCGTGGGCGAGCACGTCCAGGACACCGAGCTGATGATGGCCGGCTCGGTGCTCACCGTGCTGCCGGTGCTGGTGCTGTTCGTGCTGCTGCAGCGTCACTACATCGAAGGCATCATGGCGGGGAGCGCCAAGGGATGACTACGAGAGCGGAGGACGGGGAACGGTGAAGCGGGTGGCGGTGCTGACGAGCGGCGGCGACGCGCCGGGCATGAACGCGGCGTTGCGCGCGGTGGTGCGCATGGGCGTATCGCGCGAGCTCGAAGTCATGGGCGTGCGGCAGGGCTACTCCGGACTGATCGAGGGCCAGCTCCAGCCGCTCGGTCCGCGCGACGTCGCCGGGATCATCCATCTGGGCGGGACGGTGCTCGGCAGCGCCCGCTGTCCGGAGTTCCGGACGCCCGAGGGCCAGGCGCGCGCGTTGGAAGTCTTGGCCCAGCATCGGATCGACGGGCTCGTGGTGGTCGGAGGCAACGGGTCGCTGTCGGGCGCGCACGCGCTCGCGACCGCCGGGTTCCCGGTGGTGGGCGTCGCGTCGACCATCGACAACGACGTGAACGGCGCGGACATCACCATCGGCGTGGACACCGCGCTGAACATCGCGCTCGAAGCCATCGATCGGCTCAAGACCACCGCCTCCTCGCACCAACGCGCCTTCGTGGTGGAGGTGATGGGGCGGGACCACGGGTATCTCGCGCTGATGGCGGGCATCGCCGGCGGGGCGGACGTCGTGGTGATCCCGGAAGTGCCGACCGAGCCGGACGCCGTGGCCGCCGGTCTGCACGACGCCTACACCCGCGGCAAGCGGCACGCCATGGTGGTCGTCGCGGAGGGAGCGCGCTGGAACGCGGCGGCGCTGGCGAGCCACTTCGCGAACCACCGGGAGCAGATGGGCTTCGAGCTGCGGGTGACCACGCTGGGGCACGTGCAACGCGGCGGCGCGCCCGGCGCGTTCGACCGGCTGCTGGCGAGCCGGACCGGCGCGGCGGCGGTGGATCGCCTCGTGGCAGGCGAGTTCGGGATCTACACCGCGCTCGTGAAGGGCGTGATCGCGGCGCTGCCGCTCGAGCGCGTGCTCACGCCCAAGCCGCCGCCCGACCCGGAGCTGGTCAAGCTGGCGCAGCGGTTGGCGCGCTGAGGGCCGCCCCGCCGGTGCGCACGACGTCGGCGTAGAACCGCGCGCTCGCCTTGGGCGTGCGGCGCTGCGTCTCGAAATCCACGTGCACGATCCCGAAGCGCTTCGAGTACCCGTAGCTCCACTCGTAGTTGTCGAGCAGCGACCAGGCAAAATAGCCCCGCAGGTTCACGCCACGGCGGATCGCGTCGAGCGCGGCCCGCAGGTGTCCCCGGTAATACTCCACCCGCAGCGGGTCCTCCACTCGCCCGTTCAGCGATCGCGGGGGGTCGGGGAAGGCAGCGCCGTTCTCGGTGACGTACAGCGGCAGGTCGCCGGCGCGCTGCCGCACCCACAGCAACGTCTCGCTCAGTCCGGGCGGATACACCTCCCAGCCGGTCTCCGTGTACACGCTCCGGGGCTGCCGCTCGGTGGTGGCACGCAGGGGGAGGGCGGTCTCGTCGTGGCGGGTCACACCCCGCGTGTAGTAGTTGACGCCGAGGAAGTCGATCGGCTGGCGGATCAGCCGCAGGTCGGCCTCCGGAAAGTCGGGCCACGCGTCGCCGAAGATCTCGGCGAGCTCCCCGGGGTAGGCGCCCGACAGCACCGGCTCCAGGTAGTGCCGGTTCATGTAGGCGTCCGCCCGACGCGTTGCGGCGACGTCCGCCGGAGCGCTCGAGGCGGGGTGCTTGGGCTCGAGATTGAGGACCAGGCCGATCTGCCGCTTTCCCTCGGCGCGGTACGCCTGCACCGCGGTCCCGTGCGCTCGGAGCAGGTTGTGGCTCACGTGCGGGGCCTCGGACAGGCTCTTGTGGCCGGGTGCGAGCAGGCCGTGCAGGTAGCCGCCGTCGGCCACCACCCAGGGCTCGTTGAGGGTCGCCCACAGGGGCACGCGGTCGCCGAGCGCCCGGAACGCCACCCGGGCATAGTCGGCGAACCAGTCGGCCACGTCCGGGTTGAGCCACCCGCCCAGGTCGTCGAGGGCGGCGGGCAGGTCCCAGTGATACAGGGTGACGACGGGCTGGATGCCGTGCGCCAGCAGCGCGTCGGTGAGGCGCTCGTAGAACGCAAGCCCGTGCGGGTTGACCGCCCCCCGTCCGGCGGGCAGAATCCGACTCCAGGAGATGCTGAACCGGTAAGCCGAGAGCCCGAGCTCGTGCAACAGTGCGACGTCGCTCGCGTAGCGGCGGTAGTGGTCGCACGCGACGTCGCCGGTCTCCCCGTTGTGGGTGCGACCGGGCGTGTGGGAGAAGCGGTGCCAGATGCTCGGGCCGGCGCCGTCCGCGAGCGGCGAGCCTTCGACCTGATACGCGGAGGTCGCCGCCCCCCAGAGAAAGCCCTCGGGGAACCGGGTCGTCTCACTCATACGGGTCGTGATGCCGCATGGCCAGTGTAACCCTCGTCGGTGTCCGCAAAATATATCAAGAGGGTCCCCGCACCCGGATGGCCGTGGACGGCGTGGACCTGGCGGTCGCGGACGGCGAGTTCGTGGTGTTGGTCGGGCCGTCGGGCTGTGGCAAGAGCACGACGCTCCGGATGATCGCGGGGCTCGAGTCCGTCACGGCGGGCACCCTGCGGATCGGCGACCGGGTGGTGAACGACGTCCCCCCCAAGGACCGGAACATCGCCATGGTGTTCCAGAACTACGCCCTGTACCCGCACATGACGGCGTACGAAAACATGGCGTTCGGGTTGAAGCTGCGCGGGCTCGCCCCGGCCGACATCGACGCGCGCGTGCGGGAGGCGGCGGGGCTGCTCGGCATCGCGGGGTTGCTCGAGCGGCGCCCCCGACACCTCTCCGGGGGCGAGCAGCAGCGGGTGGCGCTCGGCCGGGCGCTGGTCCGGAAACCGGACGTCTTCCTGTTCGACGAGCCGCTCTCGAACCTGGACGCCAAGCTGCGCGTGCAGATGCGGCGCGAGATTTCGCGGCTGCATCACGAGCTCCGCGCCACGATGCTGTACGTGACGCACGACCAGGCCGAGGCGATGACCCTGGGCGACCGCATCGTCGTGCTCAACGGGGGCGAGGTCCAGCAGATTGACACGCCGCTCGAGACCTACCGCCGGCCGCGCAACACGTTCGTGGCGGGCTTCATCGGCAGCCCGGCGATGAACCTGCTGCCGGGCGCGATCGTGCGCGACGGCGGGCTCAAGTTCCGCGTCGACGACGCCGCCTTCGCGCTCGGGCTCCCGCCGGCCTGGGAGCGCGCCCTGGCGGCCCGCGAGGGTCGCCGGGTGATCCTCGGGATCCGCCCCGAGGACGTGCGCCCCGCCACCGGCGCCGGGACCGCCGCCGCAGTGCCCGTCCGGCTCGACCTGGTGGAGCCCCTGGGGCAGGAGCTGCTGGTGTGCGCGCACTCCGGGGCGCACGAGGTGATGGCGCGGCTCGCGCCAAGCTCCCAGGTCGAGCCCGGCCAGGAAATCACCCTGTCCTTCGATCCCGACGCACTCCACTTCTTCGATGCCGAGACACGGGAGCGGCTCCCCCTCCCTGCCCCGTGATGCTTATCGGAAAACACGCCCGATATTCGTGGTGAGACCCACGAACGCGAGGTCGGGAGTGTCCCGCCACAGCCCCACACTCCCGCCCGCGTCCACCACCGCCCACTGGGCGAGGCGGACGGTCACGGCGCCGAGGGCGCCCCACTGTGCCGCCTCGCCAGCGCCGGCGGAGTACCCGTAAGCCTCGCCGGTGAAGCCGTAGCGGCCGGCGCCGATTGCGGCGCTGAGGGAATGAAACCACCGCAGCGGCGATCCACCCCTGCCGAGCGCCACTGGCCCGAGGTTCAGATCGAGGTGGATCCTCCACGGCGTGTCCACGCTCGCCACAGCGAGGACGGCACCCTGTGTGCCACCCGCCCCGCGACCGGCAGACGCGTCCCCAGTCGGGAAGGTCACGCTCGCCGCGAGCGCCACGGTGGTTCGGGTCGAGACGCCGGTCGAGAGCTTGAGCGTCGTGCCCAGGTCGCCCGGCCCGACGCCCGCCGCGGTGCGCATGAAGGCGGTCCCGAAGAAGGCCAGCTGGACGCGGCGGGCGAGTCCGATCTTGAGGTTGTAATCCCACGCGGTGGCATCGCTCAGGTCGCCCGCCCCCTGGACGCGAACCCCCTGCTCGAGCTCGACATATCCGGGTGCCACCACGTACGCGTGGGTCGCGAACGTGGGCCGTTCCGGGTTCGCCGCCCGCGGTGACTGACAGCGGGCCACCCCGGGGAAATACATCAGGACGCCCAGCGCAACGGATCGCCGCACCCCACACAATCTGGGACCGGGCGGGAACTTTTGGAAGGACATAGTTCATTCATGAATTGCCTATGGAGGCGAGAAACGTTGTGCTGCTGTTGGCAGCGGCGGTGTCGCTCGGGTTGGCGGACGGGTCCGCCCAGGGGGGCGGGGGGAGCGTGTTCCGGCCGCTCCTCGCCGATCCCAAGGAGCCGCAATTCTTCGCGAGCTACTTGTGGGATCACTCCCCGCGGCTCAGCTCGAAACTCGCGACCGTTGGCGTCGGCCAAACCATCGGCCTGGTCCGCGAGCCAAACTGGGAGCTCGCGATCGCCGCCGGGGTGTTCTCGCAGTTCAACATGCAGTCAGCCACCAACGACCTGATTAACACAGACTACCTCGTCGGCCTCCCCTTCACCTACCGCCACGGCTCCTGGGCTACCCGATTCCGCCTGTACCACCAGAGCTCGCACCTGGGCGATGAGTACCTGCTGCACACCAACGCTCAGCGCGTGGACCTGACGTTCGAGGCGGCGGAGCTCCTGGTCTCGAAGGAGATGGCGAATTGGCGGGTGTACGGCGGCGGGGAGTACCTCTTCGCACATTCACCGGCCGATCTCGCGCCCGGCGTGCTGCACGGCGGGTTGGAATACCGTCAGCCGGAGGCGCTGGTGCGGTTGGGCCGGTTCGCGGCCGGCCGCCTGGTGGTGGGGCTGGACGCCCGGTCGGTACAGGACCGCCAGTGGCAGGTCGGCTGGAGCCTCGTGACGGGGCTCGAGCTTGCGGACCCCGCGGCGTCGAGCGCCGGCTGGCGGTGGAGCGTGCTGCTCAAGGCGTACACCGGACCGTCACCCTACGGCGAATTCTACCGGGACGGCGTGGCGTCCGTCGGTCTCGGGCTCGGCTTCACCCTCTGACCCGACCGTGATCGCGTCGGTCGCGAAGTCCCTGATCCGCTGACGCGGATGGGTGGTCGCCGCGTGGACGGCGATCGCAATGTTGTTCGCACCGCGTGGACGTCCCTCAGCTCCTTTTCTAGTCACGTCATCTTTTAGTTCACTTCTCGTGTAGGCAGGTAACCGCGCCGCAGCAGCCCCCTCCAATCGGGTGGCGCGCCCCCACCCAAATGGGGGAGCCCACCCTGGCCGAACGAACCCGCGGGAACCTCGCAGGCGCATAGTTCATTACTGCACTATCAACTCGGCCGTCATCCCCTTCACTGGTGGGTGTTCGCATGAAGCGTTTGATCAAACCGGCTACGTGGACCGCGGCGATTGCGGTCGCACTCGTTCTCCTCGGGTCTGCGGCAGCGCGGCGACGCGTGCCCGCGGCGACCGCCGCCCCGCCACCACCGGAAGTCTCGGTGCTCACCGTCGTCCCCGACACCGTCGCAGCCCGCTACGAATACGTGGGGCAGGCGGCGGCATCGCGCTCGGTGGAGGTCCGCTCGCAGGTCACCGGGGTGATCCTGGCGCGGCCGTACGCCGAGGGCACGGACGTCGCGAAGGGAACGCTCTTGTTCCGAATCGATCCGACCACCTACGAGGCAGCCTACCGCAGCGCCCAGGCCCGCTTCGCCAACGCCGACCGCAACTTGGCGCGCCTCAAGTCGCTGCTCGCCGTGCGCGCGGTCGCGCAGAAGGACGTCGACGACGCGCAGACGGCGTTCGATCAGGCCCAGGCGGCAGTGGACCAGACCAGGAAAGACTATGACGACACCTTCGTCCGCGCCGAGATCTCGGGGCGCGCGGGCCGTGCCGAGCTGGAGCTGGGCGCGCGGGTCACCGGGCCGGGCGACTTGCTGACGACCGTCGAGCAGGTCGATCCCATCTACGTGAACTTCAACCCGTCCGATCAGGACCTCTTGAGCTGGCGGCGCGACATCGCCACCGGCCGGCTCGTCATGCCGCGGGGCCCGCTCGCCGTCCAAGTCACCCTCGCGGACGGCAGCGTCTTTCCCGGGACCGGTGAGCTGAACTTCGCCGATCTCGCCCTGCAGCCCACCACGGGCACCCAGCAGCTCCGCGCAGTGTTGCGGAATCCGCAGCACGTGCTGCTCCCGGGCCAGTTCGTCCGCGTGCGACTGCTCGGCCTCAAGCGACCGGGCGCGATTCTCGTGCCGCAGCAAGCCGTACAGCAGGGCCTGGGCGGCGCGTTCGTCTACGTTGTCGGCGACAGCAACACGGTGGCCGCGCGCAACGTCGTGGCGACCGCCTGGGACGGCGGCTCGTGGCTGATTGAGCAGGGGCTCGCGGCGGGCGATCGCGTCGTGGTCGACGGCGTCCAGAAGGTCACACCCGGACAGCCGGCGAAGCCGGTGGCCTATCGGCCGGCGGCGGACAGCGGCGCGACCGTGCTGCGCGACGGCGCGCAGATCGCCTCGCCCGCGGCGCCGCTCAGGATCCGGAGCCAGCCGTGAGCGACGCGCCGCAGATCCGCAACCTGTTCATCCGGCGCCCGATCTTCTCGGGCGTCATCTCGATCGTGATCGTGTTGCTCGGGCTCTTCTCCCTCACCCGGCTCGCGGTCGAGAGTTATCCGCCCCTCACGCCGCCCGAGATCCAGGTGCAGGCCGTCTACCCGGGAGCGACGGCGCAGGACGTGGCCGATGCGGTGGCCGCCCCCATCGAGCAACAGCTGTCGGGAATGCAAGGCCTGCTGTACTTCAAGTCGGCGAACTCGAGCGACGGGGTCATGAACCTGTCGGTGTACTTCGATGTGTCGCGCGACCCGGACCTGGCGGCGGTGGACGTGCAGAACCAGATCGCCCTCGCCGAGCCACAGCTGCCGCAGGAGGTGGTGCGCAACGGCATCACGGTGCGGAAGCGCCAGACGGCCTTCCTGGTCGTGCTCGCGCTTTCGTCCGACGATCCGCGCTACGACACCGAGTATTTGAACAACTACGCGAAGATCTATATCGACGACGAGCTGAAGCGGCTCCCCGGCGTCGGCGATGCGAGCACGTACGGCCAGCTCGACTTCTCGATGCTGTTGAGCCTCGATCCCGACCGCATGGCCCAGCTCGGCCTCACCGTGTCGGACGTTGCCGCCGCGGTCCAAGAGCAGAACGCCACGAACCCGGCCGGCCGGATCGGACGGGAACCCGCTCCGCCCGGCACGCAGCTGACGATTCCGGTAATCACCGGCGGGCGGCTGAAAGACCCGAGTGACTTCGAGCGCATCATCGTCCGGGGCCGGCCCGACGGCTCGCTCGTACACCTGTCCGACATCGGCAACGCCCACCTCGGCGCGCGCAACTACGACCTGGCCGGCCGGTTCGACGGCGCGCCCACGGCCCTGACCCCCGTATTCCTGCGTCCCGGTGCCAATGCCCTAGAGGTGAAGCGTCAGGTCGTCGCCCGGATGGGCGAGCTCGCCAAGAGCTTCCCTCCTGGCGTCCACTGGACGGTCGCGTTCGACACTACGCCGTACGTTACCGCTTCGATCAAGGAGGTCGTGAAGACGCTGTTCGAAGCGCTCCTACTCGTGACGCTCGTCGTGTTCATCTTCCTGCAGAGCTGGCGGGCGACCTTGATCCCTGTGGTCGCGGTGCCGGTCTCAGTCATCGGTGCCTTCTTCGGGATGCAGGTGCTCGGCTTCTCGGTCAACCTGCTCACGCTGTTCGGCCTGGTGCTCGCCATCGGCATCGTCGTGGACGACGCGATCGTCGTGATCGAGAACGTGGAGCGCATCATGGCCCAGGAGCGGGTCCCGCCCGCCGTCGCCGCCGACCGGGCGATGCACCAGGTGAGCCGGGCGCTGATCGCCATCGTGCTCGTGTTGTGCTCCGTGTTCGTCCCGGTGGCGTTCCTGGGGGGCATCACCGGCCTGATGTACAAACAGTTCGCTATCACCATCGCGGTGGCGGTCGTGCTTTCGGGCATCGTGGCGCTCACCCTGACCCCAGCGCTGTGCGCCGTGCTGCTGCGGCCAGTGCCGGAGGGAGCGCCGGGAGCGGTGGAGGGCGGCGTCGTGGCGAGAGCCTTCAACCGGTTCTTCGGTGGCTTCAATCGCGGGTTCCGCTCGGTGACCGAGCGCTACCTTGGCGCCGCCGGTCGCGTGATCGACCGCCCCCGGACGTTCTTCGCCGCCTTCGCGGTGGCGGTCGCCCTGCTGTTCGTCCTCGTGCGGTCTGTCCCGACCGGCTTCATTCCCAACGAGGACAAAGGGTACTTCGGGATGCTCATTGAGCTCCCCGACAACGCCTCGCGGCAGCGCACCGAGGCGGTCGTGACGCAGGTGGAAAGCTTTCTCAAGCAGCAGCCGGCGATCAATCACGTCGTCTCGCTCGTCGGCCTCAACTTCATTCAGAACGCGAACCAGACGAACGCAGCGATCATGTTCGTCATGCTGAAGCCGTGGGAGGAGCGGACCGCCCCGCGCGACCAGTTCGCCGCGGTGCTCGGCGCCGTGAACGGCTATCTCTTCCAGCTGCAGCAGACGCGCGGTTTCGCGTTCAACATGCCCGAGATCATCGGCCTGGGCACGACCGCCGGCCTCGAGCTGAACCTCCAGGACCGGGGCGTGAACGACATCACGCGGTTCGCAGGTCTCACGGGCGAGTTCGCGCGCGACGCCAACGCGTTGCCCGAGCTGCGCGGCGTGTACCCGACCATCCGGGTGAACACACCCCAGCTGTTCGTGCAGGTGGACCGTGAGAAGGTGAAGGCGCTGGGGATCTCGTTGACGGAGCTGTTCCAGACGCTGCAGGCGTCTCTGTCGACGCTCTACATCAACGATTTCAACCGCTACGGTAAGACCTACCGGGTGCAGGCCGAGGCGCAGGCGCGGTTCCGCCAGACACCAGAGGACATCGGGCGGCTCTACGTCCGCGGCCCCAATCGGCAGATGGTCCCCGTCTCGGCGCTCACGCACACCGAGTTTCGGGCCGGGCCGAGCGTCATCACGCGGTTCAACGGCTTCACGTCGGCGCTCGTGGTCGGGGCCCCGGCGCCGGGGAAGAGCTCCGGGGAGATGCTCGCCGCGGTGGAGCGGCTCGCCCAGGACAAGTACGCCGGCCGCGGCGTGGGCTACGCCTTCAGCGGGCAGTCCTATCAGGAGCGCGCGTCGGGCGGGCAAGGCGGTCTGGTGTTCGTGCTCGGGCTCGTGATGGTGTTCCTGGTCCTCGCCGCGCAATACGAGAGCTGGTCGATCCCCTTCGCCGTGCTGCTCGGTGTGCCGTTCGGCACGCTCGGCGCCCTGCTCGGCGTGTGGCTGCGCGGCATGGCGAACGACGTCTATGTGCAGATCGGCTTGATCGTGGTGGTGGGTCTCGCGGCCAAGAACGCGATCCTGATCGTCGAGTTCGCGAACGAGCTGCGCGCCCAGGGGCGGTCGATTCGCGAGGCGGCGCTCGAGGCCGGCCGGGAGCGGTTGCGGCCGATCCTGATGACCTCGTTCGCGTTCATCCTGGGCGTCACGCCCTTGCTCACGTCGACCGGCGCGGGCGCCGCGAGCCGTCACTCGATCGGCACCGGCGTCTTTTTCGGGATGCTCGTGGCAACACTGGTCGGCGTGTTCTTCATCCCGCTGTTCTTCACAGCCATCCGCACCTTGAGCGAGCGGGGCCTGTTCCGCCGCGGCGCGCGTACCGTCGTTCCGCAAGCCGCGCCCGTCGCCGTGGAGGGCGACTGATATGCGACGCCTCGTACTGCTCAGCGTCGTGGCTCTGATCGCCCTTACCGAAGCGTGCGCGGTCGGACCGGGATATCGCCGGTCCTCCCTCGGCATGCCGGACGGCTGGCGGCCGCCCGCGACCTCCGAAGACTCGCTGCGACCGTTCTTCGACTCGCTGCGCACCAGCCGCGACACGCTGCTGCCGCCCGGGGCCGACACCGCGCGCGTGCCGTTCGTCTACGACACGGCGCCTCGGGGCCGGGGGGACTCTGCGGTCGCGCTGCGCTGGCTAGACCTGGTCCAGGATTCCGTGCTGCGACAGCTCGTCGACACCAGCCTGCGCCAGAACCGCGACGTGCGCACCGCGCTCGCGGTGATCGACGAGTTCCGCGCCCAGTACCGGGCCACCCGGGGCGGGCTCCTGCCCGAGCTGACGGCCAACGGTCGGGCGGGCCGCAACAAGCAGGTGTTCGGCACGTTCGGGTCGTTCACCTACGACGTGTACAGTGCCACGGCCGACCTGAGCTGGGAGCTCGATCTCTGGGGCCGGCTCCGCCGCGGCACGAGCGCTGCGCGCTCGGACCTCGTGGCGCGGGAGGAAGATCGCCGCGCGCTGCAATTGTCGCTGATCGGCGACGTGGCGACGGCGTACTTCGACCTGCGGGCGGCCGACTTGAACCTCGCGATCGCGCGCCGCACGCTCGACTCGCGACGCCAGACCCTGCAGCTCGCCCGCCGTAGGCTCGACCAGGGGCTGATCTCGGAGCTCGACGTGCGGCAGTTCGAGGCCGAGGTGGCGGGTCCGGCGGCGAACGTCGCCGACTTCGAGCGCCAGGTCGCCCAGCAGGAGAACGCGCTCAGCGTACTCGTCGGCCACAACCCCGGCGCCATCGCGCGGGGCCGGTCGCTGACCGAGATGGCGGCGCGGATTCCCGTCCCCGCCGGCGTGCCGTCTGCGTTGCTCGAGCGCCGCCCGGACGTCCGGAGCGCCGAGGCGAGTCTCCGCGCCGCAACGGCGCGGATCGGCGTAGCGCAGGCGGCTCGGCTCCCGACGATCACCCTCACCGGCCAGTACGGCAGCCAGAGCACCGAGTTCTCCAAGTGGTTCGCGTCGGGGACGAACATCTGGCAAGCGTTCGCGGGCGTTTCGATCCCGCTTTTCACGCAGGGTCGGCCGGGAGGTGAGGAGGTCAACATCGCCACGGCGCGCGCGTCGCAGGCCCGCGCCCGGTACGAGCAAACGGCGCTCGTGGCGCTGCGCGAGGTGGAGGACGCGCTCGTCGCGCTGCGTACGGCCCAGGACCGGACCGCGGCGCAGGAGCGGCAGGTGGTCGCCCTGCGGCGCGCGTTGGAGCTCGCGGACATGCGGTATCAGAACGGCGTGTCGAGCTACCTCGACGTGCTGGACGCCCAGCGCGGCCTGTTCACGGCGGAGCTGGCGCTCACCGGAGCCGGGCGCGATCAGCTCGTCGCGGCGGTGCAGCTCTACAAGGCCGTCGGGGCCGCCTGGCCCGGAGCAGACACATGAACACGCGCCTGACACACAACGCGCTGCGCGAGGGCGCCCGGCTCGGGCTCGTCGTCGCCACAGGCATCTGGCTCTGGATCGCGCTCGTCGACGTGCTGGCGCGCCAGCCGTTTCACACGTTCACCGTGCTGGGCGGGGTGGTGCCGTTCACGGTGCTGCACTACGTCCTCAACGCGGTTTTCGGCGTCGTCATCGTTACCGCGATCCACGGCGCCGCGCGGGAGCCGAGTCTCGTGATCGCCCTGGCGTTCGGGTTCTTCATCGTCGAGTTCGCGTTCGCGATGTTGACGGTGCTGCTCTCGCACACGGGCCTCGGAGAGCTCGCGTGGGTGCGCATCCTTGGCGGGAACCTCATCGGGGCCGTGATCGCGTTCGTGATCCTGTCCCGGACTCATCCCCTGGCGGCGGAGCTGCGAGCGGCCGAGGACGAGGAAAACGAGTGACCGCCGCTTGACAGTCACCGCGGGCGACCTATATGATGCAGATATGAACAAACGGCGGCGGAGGCCCTCCCCTTCCTCTCCCTCGCGCCGGGCGGCGGCCACCGAGACGCTGGTGTTCGCCTTGCTGGGCACGGCGGGGAGCGTGGAGGCACGGCTGGAAGCGGCGCTGAGCCCCGTCGGGCTGTCACTGGCGAAGGTGGGGGTGCTCCATTGCCTCGTCGACGCCGGGGAGCCGTTGCCGCTCTCCGAGCTGGCCCAGCACGAGAAGTGCGTGCGCTCCAACATCACCCAGCTTATCGACCGGCTCGAGAAAGACGGCTTGGTCCGTCGGCGCGCCGACCCGAATGACCGCCGCAGCATCCGAGCCGCGCTAACGCCGGCGGGGCAACGGGCCTACGCCCAGGCGATGCGAGCGCTCGCCCAGGAGCAGCGGGCCATCCTGAGGCTGCTGAGCTCGGCCGACGCGACTCGCTTACAGAGCGCCTTGCAGGCGTTGGCGAGCTGAGTCCAATCGCGAAAGGGGATTCTATGCGCTACACCGTGCTCGCGGGACGCGTGCTGTACGCGGCCATTTTCCTTCTTTCATCCCCCCTGCTCTTCTCGCCGCAGGGCGTCGGCTACGCCGTCCAGGCCGGCGTGCCCGCGGCGGGCCTGCTCGTCCCCGTGGCAGGCTTGATCGCGCTCGCTGGAGCGTTGAGCGTCGTCGTCGGCTATCGCGCCAAGCTGGGCGCGTGGCTCCTCGTGGTGTTTCTCGTCCCGGTCACGTTCACGATGCACGCCTTCTGGGCGGTGAAGGACCCGATGATGGCGCAGATGCAGCAAGCCCACTTCTTCAAGAACCTGGGGTTGCTGGGCGCGGCGCTCCTCATCGCGTACTTCGGCGCCGGCCCGCTGAGCCTCGACGCCCGTCGCACCACTTTGGGGTGACCGCCCGCACCCGTTTCATCGCGGCCGCCTTCGATCACGGGCAGGTCCCGACCATCGCCTGCTTCAACAAGGCGACCGCAGCCCTGGGCGTGGACTTCGGCCGGCTCATCGCCACCCTCCAGACCTTCGTCGACGAGTACTTCGTGCCGGTGTGGGGGACGCCGGCGAGGCTCGTGAAGACCACGACGTTCCGCAAAGGCGCGTGGGCGATCGCGTTCCTCGACCGCGCCGATGTGGCGAACGCCCTCGGCTACCATGACCTGACGCCCGACGGCCTGCCGCTGTCGAAGGTCTTCGTGCAGAGCACCCTCGCCGCGGGTCAGAAGGTCAGCGTCACGGCCTGTCACGAGCTGGCGGAGATGCTCGTCGACCCCGCGATCAACCTCTGCTCCACCGGCCCGAACAACCTGATGTACGCGTACGAAACGGCCGACGCGGTGGAGGAGGTGGAGTTCTCCATCGGCGGCATTCCCATGAGCGACTTCGTCTATCCGGCGTGGTTCGAGGGCTTCCGCAAGCCCGGCTCGGCACAATTCGACTACTCGAGGAGAGTGAAGCGGCCGTTCCAGATCCTCCCCGGCGGCTACATGAGCGTGTTCAAGAACGGCAGGTGGACGCAGATCTTCGGCTCACGGGCGAAGGCGCGCCGGTTCCGTCTGGAAGAGCGGCGCGGCCACCGCAGCACCTACCGGGGGAAGACGCACCGCATGAAGCCGTCACGCCCACGTCCATAGTCTGTGGCGGCAACGCGGCGCCGGCTCACCCGCTGAGGCGCCGCGTGTGGGCACGGGAGTTGCTCCGTTTCGTCCGGCGAGTGGTCGGAGATTTGGAGCGATCTCGTGAAGCGGCGTCAACTCGACTGGTGGGAGGACCTGAGCCTCGCGCTCGGCATTTGGCTCGCAGTGTTCGGCGCCCTGGTGCAGCCCGAGCCCTGGCGTCGCGAGCGAGCCTCACACCCGACCTGATGCGCATCAACGGTCGCTACATCGTTCCCCGGCCCATGACGGTTCGCCAGGCCAGCCAGCGGCTGGGCTGCAGCCGGGCGGAGGTGCGCCTGTTGGTGCGCGCTGGACGGTTTCCCCATGCCTTCGTCGACTGCCAGCGGACGTGGCGCATCCCGGCTGCGGACATCGGCGCGTACATCCGCTGGCGGAATGGCTGCCGCTCCGTTTCGGTCCTCACCCCCTGACCCCCTCTCCGTTCCGAAGAGGGGGAACGATGAGCGGGCGGTCGGGACTGTCGGCCGCCGGAACGGCGACGGGGCCGTCCGAGACTCCCCAGAAGCCACGTGAGCGCGTAAGTTGGGGCGGGTCCCGCGACCGTGGCGGAACTGGTAGACGCGCAGGACTTAGGATCCTGTGGGGCAACCCGTGGGGGTTCGAGTCCCTCCGGTCGCATGCAAACGCACGGGGAATGCGAGAGCCGTCAGCGACGGCGCAGCAGCCACACCGCGACCAGGACGGCGATGGCGATCCATAAGCCAATGCGAAGCAGCTTGCCGCCCCCGCCCCCGCCTCCGCCCCCTGCGTCGTCATCCACGATGATCGGCGACGGGGCTGTCGGCATCCCTCGCGTCGCTCCGCCCGGATCGAGGCCCGCCATGGCCTCCTCGTAGGTCCGGCGGATCTCAGGCGGCATTTCGTCCACACTACCGTACTTCTTGCCGTTGACGACGATCTCCCGGAACGTAGCCTTGATGCTGGTCCCGGCGCCGTGTTCCAGCAACGACACGAGCCCCCCGCCACCCTCCAAGCTCTTGCTGAGGCTTGCCAGGGCCGCTTCGTAGGCCTGACGGACGTCCGGCGGCATCGCATCGACGCCGTCGTATTCCGTGCCGTTGAAGACGATCTTCACGCTCATGGCGTCAAGGTATAACTTCTCCGACCGTCCCAGACCAGAGGAACCCCGATGCGCCTCGCGCCCCTCGCGCCCCCCGCGCCCGCCGCCGCCGCCGCCGCCGCCCTGCTCATGCTCGCCGTCGCGCCGGTCGCCGCCGCCGCCCAGGAGACGCCCACCGAGCGGAGCGCCGCGGCCGACGTGATCCGTCGCATGAACGAGCTGGAGCGCTCGCTCGCCCTGCCGCAGCTCGTCGCGCGGCTCACCGCCCGCGACCCGCGCCGCGACGCGGTGATTGCGCGCGCCCGCGCGCTGATGGAACGCGAGCTGCTCGGCATGGCCGACGACATCACGCGCCACCCCGAGGTGGGCCACAAAGAAGAGCGCTCGGTGCAGATCCTCACCGACTACCTCCGGGCGCACGACTTCGACGTGCAGACCGGCGTGGCCGGTCTCAAGACGGCCTTCGTGGCGCGCTACAAGAAGAGCACGCCCGGCCCGAACCTGGGCGTCATCCTCGAGTACGACGCGCTGCGCGGCACGACGCGCGACTTCCACGGGGACCAGCACAGCGCCCAGGGCCCCGTCGGCATGGCCGCCGGTATCGCGGTGGCGGAGTTCCTCACCAGCTCCAAGACGCCGGGTACGGTGACGCTGTACGGCACCCCCGCCGAGGAGGTCGGGACGCCGGAAGCGAAGACGATCATGTACGAGTCGGGCGTGTTCAACGGCGCCGACGTGCTCGTCCGGTCGCATTCCTCGACCGCGACGCAGCGCTCCGCGCCCGGCTTCGGGAGCTGCTGCATGAACATCGACGTCCTGCACTACACGTTTTCGGGCGCGCCCGCGCATCAGTTGCAAGCGTGGGAAGGACGAGACGCCCTCATGGGCGTCATCGAGCTGTTCAACCACATCGACGGCCTGCGCAAGAACGTGCGACCTGAGACCCGGATCCAGGGCATCATCACCGAGGGGGGAAAGGCCCCCAACGTCGTCCCCGACCGTGCCGCCGCCGAGGTGTGGATCCGGTATCCCGACGCGGTCTACCTCGCGCAGCTGCGCGACCGCGTGAACGACGCGGCCCGGGGCGCCGCCCTCGCCACCGGCACCAAGCTGCGCATCGACGCCGACTCGGCGGCCCGCGACGGCATTTCGATCGCGTCCTTGAACGAGGTCGCGTTCGCCTATCAGAAGCAGCTCGGCGCGACGAAGCTGGAGCAAGAGCCCGGACGCCCCTCCCCCTACGAGGAAACGGGAGTCCTCGCGACCCAGATCCCCGGCGTGGGCGTCACCTCCCACAGCTCGAACGGCGGCTATCACACGTTCGAGATGGAGGCGGACGCGCTGAGCGAGGTCGGCCATCGCGGCTTCCTGATCGACGCCCAGGCGATGGCCGCCGTGCTGTATCACTTCGCCACCGACGCCCAGTACCGCGCCGTCGTGAAGCGCGAGTTCGACGGATTGAAGGGGCTATACGGCGACTACCTCGCGGCCCTGCGGGGAGCCTATCCCCTCCCCACGGTCCCCGAGCCGACCGGCAATTGACGTGACGCCGCCGCGTGCCGCCGGATGATCGCCTCCTGGCACACTCTGCTGGACGTCGCGATCCGCACGTCCGTCGTGTACCTCGCGCTGCTCGCGGGCCTGCGCCTCACGGGCACGCGCCAGCTCGGCCAGATGTCCACCTTCGACCTCGTGCTCTTGCTCATCATCGCGAACGCGGTGCAGAACGCCATGGTGGGACCCGACACGAGTCTCGCGGGCGGGCTCGTCGCGGCGGCCGTGCTGATCGGGTGGCACCGCGTGATCGACTGGTGGCGGGTGCGGAACCGCGGGGTGGCGAAGCTGCTCGCGGGCGAAGGCATCATGCTGATCCACCACGGCGCGATCCTCACGGAGCACCTCGTGCGCGCCGGGATCACGCGCGACGAGCTGCGCCAGGCGCTGCGCGAGCACGGCGTGGCCGACGCCGCGGACGTGATGCTCGCAGTGCTCGAGCCCGACGGCACGATCAGCGTGATCCGCAACGACGAACTCGCGCCCGGCGCGCGACAACACCACCGCATCAAGGCAGTACGCAGGAATCAGTAGACAGGGGACAGAACAGGCAAAAGCTAGACGCACAGACGCACAGTGGACCCTCTACCCTATTAGATTTACTGTTACATGACTGCCATTCTGGTCCGCAAGACCGCGGAAGAGCCGGGAACCGCCTCACTGGCTGTCACTGTCCCCGTGGAGCAGGTGCGCGACGCGGAAGCACGCGCGACGTCCGCCTACCAGCGGCGCGCGCGGCTCCCGGGCTTCCGGAAGGGCAAGGCGCCCGCCGCGATCGTGAAGAAGCACTTCGCCGACGACATCCGGCAGGAGGCCCTCCAGGAGCTGATCCGGGAGAGCTGGAAGGCGGCGCTGGACCAGGAAGCGCTGCAGCCGGTGGCCGACCCGCACGTGCACAACCTCAAGTGGGAGACGGGCGCTCCGGTCACGTTCGAGTTCCACGTCGAGGTGAAGCCCGAGATCACGCTCGAGCGCATCGGCAAGTTCCGCCTGAAGCGGACGGTCGCGAAGGTCACGGACGAGCAGGTCGAGGCCCAGCTCAACGAGCTGCGCGACCGCAAGGCGCCGTGGGCGCCCGTCGCGGGCGAGAAGCCCCGGCTCAAGGACCTGGTGCACGTCACGATCGCGGCGCGCGAGGGCGGCCAGCTCCAGGACGCGCAACCCTATCAACTGGTGCTGGGCGAAGGGCGCGCGATCCCCGAGGTCGAGGAGCGGATCCTGGGGATGCTGCCAGGGGAGACGCTCGACACGACGGTGCGGTTCCCCGACGACTTCCCCGAGGAGGCGAAGCGCGGCCAGACGCGCGACATCCGCGTCACGCTGCACGAGGTGAAGCGGCAGCAGCTGCCCGCGCTCGACGACGCGTTCGCCCGCGAGGTGGGAGACTTCGATTCGCTCGACGCCCTGCGCCGCGCCGTCCGCGAGGATCTCGAGAAGGAGGCCGAGCGCGAGGCGAACGCCAAGGTGCGCGCCGACCTGATCGATCAGATCGTGCAGGCGAACCGCGTGGCGGCCCCGCGGCCGCTGGTGGAGCGCGCCGTCTGGGTGTACGCCCAGGCGTACGAGATCCCGGAAGACCGGGTGAGCGAGTTCGCGGAGCGGTTCCGCCCCCTCGCCGAAGCGCAGGTGCGGCGGGACCTGGTGCTCGACTGGGTCGTGGAGCACCACGGCCTGCGTGCCACGGCGGCGGAGCTGGACCAGCGGCTCCAGGAGCTGGCCGAGCGGCGCGGCGTCCCGGTCGCCGAGGTGCGTGCCTCACTCGAGAAGGCGAAGCGGCTGCGCGATCTGGAGCGCGGCCTCACCGAGGAGAAGGTGTTCACCTTTCTCCTTTCGCAATCAAGCGGCTGCGCGATCTGGAGCGCGGCCTCACCGAGGAGAAGGTGTTCACCTTTCTCCTTTCGCAATCCACCGTGGAGCAGACGTGATCACCAGTCAGCTGTATCCGCCCTACATCATCGAGCGGTCGAGCCGCGGCGAGCGCACCTACGATATTTTCAGCCGGCTGCTCATGGACCGCATCGTGTTCCTGGGCACGCAGATCAATGACGAAGTTTCGAACATCATCATCGCACAGCTGCTCTTCCTCGATGCGGACAACCCGGAGCGCGATATTTACCTGTACGTCAACTCGCCCGGGGGCATCGTGTCGTCCGGCATGGCGATTTACGATACCATGCAGTTCCTGCGGGCTCCGGTGAATACGATCTGCATGGGCATGGCGGCCTCGATGGGCTCGTTCCTGCTCGCCGCCGGCCGCAAGGGGAGGCGCTCGGCGCTCCCCCACGCGCGCATCATGATGCACCAGCCGTCCGGCGGCACCTCGGGCACCGCGTCCGACATCGAAATCCAGGCCCGCGAGATCCTGTACCTGCGCGGCAAGCTCAACGAGCTGTACGCCAAGCACACCGGCAAGGCCGTGGAGGTGATCGAGAAGGACATGGACCGCGACCGGTTCATGTCCGCGGAAGAGGCCAAGGACTACGGCCTAATTGACCATGTGATTGCCAACTTCCAGGAGATCGACGACGGGAAGAAGAAGTGACGCCTTGCGCCGGCAGGCCGACCTTCCCATACTAGGGCCAGATGTCCCACGACAAGCACCTCCGCTGCTCCTTCTGCGGCAAGTCCAAGGACTCGGTCCGGAAATTCATCTCCGGACCGTCGGTCTACATTTGTAACGAGTGCATCGCCCTCTGCAACGAGATCCTGGCGGAGGACGAGGAGCGGGAGGTTTCCGAGGCGATCACCCAGGTCCCCATCCCGTCCGAAATCAAGGATGTGCTGGACCAGTACGTGATCGGGCAGGAGAAGGCGAAGAAGACGCTCGCCGTGGCGGTGTACAACCACTACAAGCGCATCAACTCGCACCAGGGGCGCGAGGGAGAGGTCGAGCTCGACAAGTCGAACATCCTGCTCATCGGACCGACGGGCGTGGGGAAGACCCTGCTCGCCCAGACGCTGGCGCGCATCCTCGACGTCCCCTTCACCATCGCCGACGCCACCACCCTCACCGAGGCGGGCTACGTCGGCGAGGACGTGGAGAATATCCTGGTCCGGCTGCTCCAGTCCGCGGACTTCAACGTCTCCGAGGCCGAGCGCGGCATCGTCTACATCGACGAGATCGACAAGATCGCGCGCAAGTCCGAGAACCCGAGCATCACCCGCGACGTGTCGGGTGAAGGGGTGCAGCAGGCGCTGCTCAAGATCCTGGAGGGCACGATCGCCAGCGTGCCGCCGCAGGGCGGTCGCAAGCATCCGCAGCAGGAGTACATCCAGGTCAACACCAAGGACATCCTGTTCCTCTGCGGCGGCGCCTTCGACGGGCTCGAGAAGATCATCGAGTCCCGCACCGGACGGCGGCAGATCGGCTTCACCAAGGAAGAGGTCGCCAAGGGCGCGCCCGAGAAGATCAAGAAGAACCCGTTCATCGACGTCGAGCCGGACGACCTGCTGCGCTACGGGCTCATCCCCGAGCTGGTGGGCCGGCTGCCGGTGGCGGTGCCGCTCGATTCGCTCGACGAGGACGCCCTGATCCGCATCCTGATCGAGCCCAAGAACGCGCTCACCAAGCAATACCAGAAGCTGTTCGAGCTCGAGGACGTACGGCTCACCGTCGAGAAAGAGGCGCTCAAGGCGATCGCCCAAAAGGCGATCAAGCGGGGCACGGGCGCCCGCGGCCTGCGCGCCATCCTCGAGGAGATGATGACCGACATCATGTTCGAGCTGCCCAGCCGCGACGACGTGCGGGAGGTCGCCATCACCGCCGAATGCGTGACGGAGGGCCGGCCCCCATTGCTCGTCACCGAGCGCGTGCGTCAGAAGAAAGAAGCCTGACCGCTCCGGAACCCCGCTTCATCGGCTCCTTCCCCCGGGCCGACGTCCCGCTCGCTCCAGCCCTTCCCGAAGTCGCCTTGATCGGTCGCTCCAACGTCGGAAAATCCACTCTCCTGAACGCGCTGGCCGGCCGGCGCATTGCCAAAGTCTCCGGTACGCCCGGGAAAACGCGGATGCTGAACGTGTACCACATGCCGGGGTTCGGGGCTCCCCTGTATCTCCTCGATCTCCCCGGGTACGGCTATGCGCGGGCGTCCCAGACCGATCGCCGGGCGTTCCGCCTCCTCATCACGCACACCCTCGATCGCCCCCGGCTCGCCGGCGTCCTCTGGCTCCTCGACCTCCGCCGCGAACCGTCCGACGACGACCGCGCCATACAGGACTTCTTCGCCGCGCGGCAAACCCCGGTGCTCGCGGCGCTCACGAAGAGCGACAAGCTCCCGCGGGACCGCCGGGTCGCACAAGCGCGCGCGCTGCGCGCCGCGCTGGCGCTCGACGAGGATCAACTGGTGGTGACGAGCGCGCGGGAGCACGAGGGGATCGGGGAGCTGCAGGCGGCGGTCGCTGGGTTGGTGGGAAGGCTTCCCAGGGACCCGCATCTGGGTCCCTACTAACCCCGGGCGCAAGCCCGGGGATCACGAGAGCTCAGACCGCGTACGCCTTCAGCACCCCCGCCGGCTCGCGCCCCGATACCAGCATCGCCGTCGAGAGCGCATCCGCCTCGACCGCCGTGCGGGCGACCACCGTGGCCTGATGCAGCGCCCGCGCCGGCCAGCCCGTGGCGGGATCCATCACATGCCCCGCCACGAGCGATCCGTAGCGGACCAGCGACATCGTATTCGCGGCGGTGGCAAGCGCCGCGTCTCGTAGTCGCGTCGTGGCGATCGTCCCGCCGGGACAGTCGGGATCGGCAACGCCCACCAGCCAGCCAGCTTCTCCCGGCGGCGCGCCGATCGCCGCCACGTCGCCGCTGACGTCGAGGAACGCCCGGTGGACGCCGCGGGCGCGCAGCACGCCCACGGCCCGGTCGATGCCGTACCCCACGCCGATCGATCCGAAGTCGAGCTGCGTGTGGACGTTCGGGAGCCGCGCCACGTCGCCCCCCAGCTCCACGACCGCAGTGGCGACGGCCTCGCGCGCTGCGGCGAGCTCGGCAGCCGTCGGCGCGCCGCGACGCGGCCGGTGGAAGCCCCACGCGCGCATCAGCGGCTCGACCGCGACGTCGAACGCGCCGCCCGTCACCCCCTTGAGCTCGCCCGCGCGCGCGAGCACCGCTCGCAGGTCCGCGTCCACGCGCATCGCGCGCCGGCCTGCCCGGCGGTTCAGCTCGCACAGATCGCTCGCGTCGTCGAACAGCGTCAACCGGCGCTCCACGCGCCGCAGCTCGGCAAGCGCCGCCGCGCAGGCGTCGAGCCCCTCCTGCTCCGACGCGGCGAACACGATCACGTGCACCGGCTGTCCCATCGCCCACGACCAGCGCTCGACGAACACGTCGTCCACGCCTCGCGGAAACCGGCGGACGAGCACGGCGCCCATGCCGGCGCCGAGCGTCGCGACGAACCGGCGCCGGTTCATCCCCTCGATGCGCGGCTGAAGCCGCGGCTCGGCAGCGTCTGCTGAGGCAGAGTGGCTCACCCGCCCGTTCACGGGCCGAGGTCGAGCCGCGAGTTCACTCGCGCACTTCACCGACCGTCTCCCTGTCGGGATCCCACCCGTCCCAGCTCGCGGAGAATCAGATACGCCTGCAGGTAGAACGTCACCGCCAGGACCGAGCTCGAGGCCTCGAGCAGCCAGCTGAACCGCGGGTCCGCGTAGCGCATGAGCCACATCGCCGCGAACGACACGAGCAGTGCCGCGAACGGCTCTGAGATGAGCAGCCGCTTCCACCGGTCCGCCACGCGCTCGCACAGCGCCACGCCAAGGCCCATGAGCACGAAGATCACGGCCATCGAGAGCAGGTGCGTGTGGGTGATCGTGAGCATCTCGGCGAACGACTTGGGAAACTGCATGGCGCCCGCGGCGGAGTCCGGGTTCGCCCCGCGGTAGCGCGACTCGATGCCGGGCGGCGTGAGACGGGTCGTGTGCCACACGAACACGAGCGACGTCGTGTAGCCGACGAGCTGGACGATCACGATCCAGCGCGCGAGCGTGCGCAGCGCGGCGGGCGCGTCTCGCCACGTCATCGGATCACGCCGCTCCGATGCCAGGCGGTGAGATCGGCGAGCATCCGCCTCACGCCGAGCGTCACGGCGTGCACACTGATGGTGGCGCCCGAGACGCTGCGGATCTCCCTCCCGACGCGCAGGGAGTCGCTCGCGCTCTTGCCCCGGAACTGGCGTCGCCACGGCTCGTACGCCACCTCGCCGCCGTACGGCTCGCGGTACACCAGGATGTCCACGTCTTTGAGCCGGTCCGCAGGATCGATCGCCACGAGGAACGTGATCGGCTGGTCCTTGCCAAGGACGTTCCCGACGGCGGCGAACCCCAGGAGTGAATCCGCGCGGGAGATCCGCAGCACCCGCACCGTGTCCACCCGCAGCGTGTCGACCCGGACGCCCCCCCCGCCCCCCTCTCCCCCGAACAGCCGCGCGATCGAGGCCGCGACTTTGGCAGGGGGGGCCGGCGGGGCCGGCGGGGCGGGGGGGGCGGGGGGGGCCTGGAGTGCCAGGACGAGGGCGGCCGCGAGTGGCAGCGTCACGTCAGAACTGGTAGCCGACGCCGAGGCTCAGCACGTCGTACTCACCGACGGCGGCCGCGTTGCGCACCAGCTGGTAGTCGCCCTTGAAGGCGGTATTCCACGTCGGCTTGTAGGTGAGTCCAAACGTTGTGATGCGCCGGTCGAGCGTCTGGTCGGCCGTGACGCCCGCCGGGACCTCGGCCTGGGTATCGTAGCGCTCGTGGCGCACGAACGCGTTGAGCTTCTGAGACGACGCCGGGGCGAGCGCCTGCAACACGTTGTAGGCGGCCTCGAGGTAACCGCCCGCGATGCGGCTGCCCACGGACCGGGCGTACACGGCATTGATGGCCTGCGCGTCGCTTACGCTGATGTTGGCGATGACGCCGCGCAGCGCGAGCGGGCCGGTCTCGTAGCGTGCGTCCGCCGAGAGGAGCGTCACCGGGGCCGCGAAGGTCCCCTTCCCCACCGCCGTGTTCGTGTCGGCCGTGCCCCCGTACCAGAACGAGCCGCCCAGCTTCAGGCCCCCCGCCGGGCGGGCCCACTCGAGCCGCCCGGTAAGCGACGGGTTCGCAAAGCTCGCTTCCCGTCCCTCCTGGCGTCCCCCCCGGATCCCCTCGTTGGCGGAGAAGCCCTCGGCCTTGAGCCCGTTGACGAGGTACACCCGGTAGCTCAAGCCGACTACCCCTGGGACGCCGCCCAGCGCGCCGACTCCGATCTCGCGCCACGTCGTCGGGATGACGTCGTGGTCAAACGCCGGTCGGGCGACGCCGTTGAAAGTGGGCGGCTCGTGCGTCTCGTTGATGATCCCGACCGGCGGCAGCACGAGCCCCGTCCGCAGGGTGAGCCAGTCCGCCAAGCGGTAGTCGAGGTAAGCTTGCTCGAGCGCCACCTCGCCCCCCGGCTGGCCGCCCGCGATCTTGGCGTCCTCGACCTCGAGCTCCGAACGGAAGGCCAGGCGGTCGTCGAAGCTGTGAGCGAGGTAGACGACGAAGCGGGCGAGGTTCACCGTAGCGGGGGTGTTGGGGCCTGTGGGGTTGGTGTAGTGCACCTCGCCGTAGCCCCCGACGGTGGTCCGCTCCTGCGCGGGGAGCCCTCGGGCAGGTGTGGTCATGAGGGCAAAAAAAAGGCCCCACCCGAGCAAATGTCGCATGCCGACTCCCAGGAGAGACTCGTTGCAAAGGTTCTCAACAACTGATACCCGAATGTAAAGCTCGGAATTTCCAGGGTCAAGCGGGTTATTGTTGCATCGTGGATTCCGCTGCTCAAGTCATCCTGATCGCGCTGCTGCTGCTCGCCGCCGGCGGGCTCGGCTGGGGGGCCGTCCACCTCGGGCGCCGCCTGAAGCGGAGCGAGCGCGATCGCCGGCGCGGGGCGGACGAGCTGAACCGCCGGCTGACGGAGCTGTTCTCCCTGCAAGAGCTGTCGTACATCCTCTCGGGGTCGCTCGAGCTCCCGCGCATCGTGGAGCAAGTGGTGCGCTACGCGATGCGGTTCCTCGACGCGCAGGGCGCCTTGCTGGCGCTCGCGGCCGAGGGCGAGGGCGAGGCCGGCACGACGCCGCGGCCGCTGCACGTCGCGGCGGCGGAGGGCACGCTCGCCGCGCTCGCGCGCCGCGCCATCGGCCGCGACGACCCGGGGTTGGTGGCGCGCTCGCTCTCGAGCGATCGGCTCGAGCTGGTCCGCGACCCCAGCGGTGAGCCGACCGCGCTGGTCGCGGGCCTCGAAGTGCGCTCGGCGGCCGCCGTGCCGCTGCGGGCTCACGGCGTGGTGGTCGGCACGCTGGTGATGGCCGATCCCCGCGAAGGCGCGTTCACGCCCGAAGACATCCGGCTCCTGTCCACCATGGCCACTCAGGCTGCGGTCGTGATCGCGAACGCCCGGTTCTTCGAGATGGTGCGGCACGCGAAGGAGCAGTGGGAGACGGCGTTCGACGCGCTCAGCGAGGGCATCGCGGTAGTGGATGAAGCGGGGCGGGTGCGGCGCGCCAACCGCTCCCTCGCCAGCATGCTCGGCGCGCCCATTCCCGGGGTGATCGGCCGCGACCTGGGTGACGCCCTGTTGGGCCCCGCCTCCTCCCTGCCCGACCTGCTGGCGGCGGCGCGCGAGGGCGGTCACGCCCAGCCGCTCGTCGTGCGGTCCGCGACCCTCGAACGGACGATCCGGGTGAACGCCGCCCGCATCCCCTCCCCGGCGCACGACCAGCACGTTGTCGTGCTGGTCGAGGACGTGACCGACCAGCAGGCGATCGAGGCGCAGCTGATCCAGAGCGAGAAGCTCGCGGCGGTAGGGCAACTCGTGTCGGGCGTGGCCCACGAGCTCAACAATCCGCTGACCTCGATCGCCGGGTTGTCCGAGCTGCTGCTCGAGCAGAGCGCCCTGGGCGCCAAGGACCGCGGGCACCTGCGCGTGATCCACGAGCAGGCCGATCGCGCGGGCCGCATCGTGCGCAACCTCCTCACCTTCGCCCGTAAGGGCCCGGCGGAGCAGGCGGCGGTCGACCTGAACGACGTGGTGCAGCGGACCCTGCTGTTGATGAGCTACGACCTGACGCTCAAGGACATCACCGTCGACATGAACCTGGCGACCGTCCCCGTCATCCTCGGAGACCGGCACGCGCTCCAACAGGTCGTGCTGAACCTGTTGAACAACGCGGCGCAGGCGGTGATGTCCAATCCCCCGGGACGCGAGCGGGTCATCCAGCTGAGCAGCTGGTTCGACGACCGGGTGCGGCTGCGCGTCGCCGACTCGGGCCCCGGGATCCCCGACGACGTGCTGCCGCAGCTGTTCACACCGTTCTTCACGACCAAGGAGCCCGGGCAAGGAACGGGGCTCGGCCTCTCGATCACGTACTCGATCGTGGAAGCCCATGGCGGGCGCGTCACGGTCGAGCGGCCGTCGGGTGGCGGCGCGGCCTTCCTCGTGGACTTGCCGCCCGCGCCCGCCGACGCACCGCGGCGCGCGACGCCGGCCCCCGACGCAGCGCCGGCCGCGCGGCGCACGATCCTGCTCGTGGACGACGACCCGGCGGTGCGGCGCATGGTCAAGGCGTTGTTCGGGCGCGAGGGGCACGCCGTGGACGTGGCGCGCAACGCGCAGCAGGCGCTCGAGTTCGCGGGCAACCGCGCCTACGACCTGATCGTGGCGGACGCGCAGGCGATGGCGGGGGATCGCGCGTTCGTGGAGCGCCTGCTCGACGCGCACCCCGATCTGAAGGACCGGGTGCTGGTGGCGACGGAAGACGCGCAGCCGCCACGGGAAGACGCGCCGGGGCGGCCGAGGGGGGGCGGGGGGGGCGGGGCGGGCCTGCGCTACGTGCGCAAGCCCCTCAACCTCCGCGATCTGCGGGACGAGGCAGCCCGGGTCTGGGCCGCCGCCGCGTTGTCGTAAGCCTCGGCTGGCCAGCCGAACAGCGCGAGATTCACCGCGCCGCCGGGCGCGAACTTCACTCCCTCGCGCAACAGCAGCGCGCGCTGCACGACGGCGTTGTGGTCATGCGGCGGGAACGCGATGCGCCCCGCCGCGTTGAGCACGCGCCACCACGGCACGTCGGCGTCATCGGGCAGGGCCGAAAGCGCCCAGCCCACGGTGCGCGCCGCACCCGGCCGGCCCGCGAGCCGCGCCACCACACCGTAGGTCGCGACCCGGCCCTTGGGAATGTGCCGCACCACCCGATAGATCCGATGATAAAAGGGATTCACGGTCGCACCGCGTAGCCGCGCGCCCGCAGATAGGCGCGCGCTTCCGGAAGGGTCGTGCCGCGGAAGTGGAACAGCGAGGCGTAGCCGTGCCGGGTGCCGTCGGTGTCCATCGAGGTCAAGAGGATCTCCCCCGCGCCGAGCCGTTCGAGCTGAACCGCCCAGTCGACCGCGGCGAGTCCCGTGGGCTCCCGGCCGCCGCGCACCATCACCTCCAACCTATCAGCGTTTCGCTTGGCGTCCAGCGCGGCCACCACGCACTGGCGGCCGAACTGGTCGGCGAGCCGGGTGACGAGGGTCGGGTCGCGAACCGCCGCGGTGTTGACCGCGACTTTGTCCGCTCCCGCCCGGAGCACCTGCTGCGCGTCCGCGACACTGCGGATCCCGCCTCCAACAGTAAACGGAACGAACAGCCTGTCTGCGACACGGGTCACCAAGTCGATGAGCGTTCCGCGCTGCTCGTGACTCGCCGCGATGTCGAGGAACACCAGCTCGTCCGCCCCCTCGGCGTCGTAGCGCGCCGCCTGCTCCACCGGATCGCCCGCGTCGCGCAGCTCCTGAAACCGCACCCCCTTCACCACGCGACCCCCCGCTACGTCGAGGCACGGGATGAGCCGCCGCGCGAGCCCCGTTCCTTGGAACGGGGCTAGCATACCCGCAGCACGTCTTCCAGCAAGCCCGCGTCCCCCGACCCCAGGATTGACAAAATGTCTGCCAGTGCTCTGCGCTCCCGGGGCCAGGCGAGCCGCCGGCCGGCCTCCTCGGGGGTGAGCCACTCGGCGCGGTCGTGCTCGCGCGACGCCCGCGCGGCGGCGCCCGGCTCCACGAGCGCGACGAACACGGGACCGAGCGCCACTTCGTCCGTGGCGTGACGGTAGAACGCCTCCACGCGCGACGCGTTGTACAGCCGCACCGGCGCGAGCCCCGTCTCCTCCGCGAGCTCGCGCAGCGCCGCCTGCACCGGCGTCTCGCCCGGCTCGATCGTGCCGTGCACCGTCTCCCACGACCCGGGAGAGCGTCCCCCCACCTCGGGACCGCGCCGCAGCACCAGCGCTTCCAACCCGCGCGCGCCCCGCCGCAGCACGTAGACGTCGACGAACGCGATCCGCGCTTGGGTCACGGCGTCCAGGCGGTGAACTCGCGCAGCAACGCGAGACCAGCGGCCTGTGATTTCTCCGGGTGGAACTGCACGCCCAGCACGTTGCCTTCCCCGACGACGGTGGGGAACGGGCCGCCGTATTCCGCGTCCGCGAGATCGCTCGCCGGCGCCACGCCGTCGGGATGGTAGCTGTGCACGTGATAAAAGAAGCTCGAGTCGGTTCGCCCGCCCTCCCCGCGCCGGAATGCGCCCACCAGCACGGGGTGGGCTTTCCCGGCCGCGGTGAGCGCCACGCGGGCCCAGCCGACGTGCGGGACGGGAAGCCCGGCAGGGAACCGCTTCACCCGTCCCGCGAGCAACCCGAGCCCGGGAACGCCGGGCGCCTCTTCGCTCTCCGAAAGAAACAGCTGCAGGCCGAGACAGATGCCGAGCACCGGGCGGCCGGCGCGGGCCGCGTCGCGGATCGCATCCCCCAGCCCCGTCTCGGCGAGCCGCCGGGCGGCCGGTGCGAAATTGCCGACCCCGGGCAGCACCACGCGCTCGGCCCGGCGCACGACCGCCGGATCGCTCGTGAGCTCCGCGGCGGCTCCGCCCCCTCCCGCCTCCTCGGCTGCAGCGCGGAGCGCGCGCAACACGCTGCGCGTGTTCGACGCGCCGTAGTCCGCCACCGCGATCACCTACAGCGTCCCCTTGGTCGACGGCACGTCCGCGACGCGCGGGTCCCTGCCGGTGGCTTCCCCCAGCGCGCGCGCCGCCGCCTTGAACACCGCCTCGACGCAATGGTGCGCGTTCTGGCCGCGCAGCAGGTCCACGTGCAGCGTCAGTCCGGCGTGGGTGCCGAGCGCGCGGAAGAACTCCGGCGTGAGCGCCGGATCGTAGTCGCCGACCGTCTGGAGCGTCGGCGGCTCAGCGTGATAGGCGAGGTAGGGACGCCCGCTCACGTCCACCACGACGCGCGCGAGGGCATCGTCGAGCGGCACGGTCGCCGCGCCGTAGCGGCGGATGCCGCGCCGCTCGCCCAGGGCCTGCGACAGCGCCTGGCCCAGAACGATGCCCACGTCCTCGACGGTGTGGTGCTGATCGACGTGCAGGTCGCCCGTGGCCGCCAGCTCGAGGTCGTACAGGGCGTGGCGCGCCAGCGCCTCGAGCATGTGGTCGAAGAAGCCGATCCCCGTCTTCACCTCACCGCGGCCCGAGCCGTCGAGCTCCACGCGCACGCGGACCACGGTCTCTTTGGTCTTGCGCGTCACTTCGCCGCTGCGGCTCACGCCAGGATCTCCTCGAGCGCCCGCGCCACCGCGCTCACGTCGTCCTCCGTCCCGGCGGTGATCCGCAGGCACCCCTCGAGTCCCGCGCCGGCCGACACGTCGCGCACCAAGATACCGTGCTCGGTGACGAGTCGCGTGAACACCTCGGCCGCGGGGCGCGCCTCGCAGCGAATCAACACGAAGTTCGCGGCCGACGGAAACGCCCGGAGACCGCGGATCGCGGCGAGCGCCTTGTACAGCAGATCCCGGTTCGCCCGCACCTGGCGGGTGCGCTGCGCAAACGCGTCGTCCGCGTCGAGCGCCGCGGACGCCGCAGCCAGCGTCACCCGGTTCACGTTGTAGGGGAGCTTCGCCTTCGCGATCTCCTGGGCGATCGCGGGGTGCGCCAGCGCGTAGCCGAACCGCAGCCCCGCGAGCGACATCGCCTTGCTGAACGTGCGGAGCACGACCAGCCGGGGGTGCTCCCGCAGCAGCGGGACGCCCGTGGGGCCGCCGAAGTCCTGGTACGCTTCGTCCAGCACCACCAGCGCCTCGGTCGCCGCGAGCAGCCGCTCGAGCCCCGGCAGCGGCGTCCCCGTAGGATTGTTGGGCGAGTTCACGACCAGCACGGGAGCGCGCGCCTCCCGCACCGCGTCCACCAGCGCCTCCACGTCGAAGGCGAAGTCGGCGTCGAGCGGCACTGGCACGTGGCGCCCGCCGAACACCGCCACGAGCTGGCGGTATAGGCTGAACGTCGGCACCGGCGTGACCACGGGCGTGCCGGCGCCGACCGTCACGGCGAGCGTCGCCTGGATCAGCTCGTTCGACCCGTTCCCGGCCAGCACGCCGTCGGCTACCCATCCGTGGCGCGCGGCGAGACGCGCCAGCAGCTCGGTCGGCGCGAACGGCGGGTAGCGGTTCCAGGGCTCGTCGCGCATCGCGCGCAGCACCGCCTCCTTCACTGACGGGGGCGCGTCGAACGGACTCTCGTTCTGGTTCAGCTTGCGCGGATGGGCCGTCGGCATGGCCGGCACGCGGAGCGTGTACGCCGCCTGGCCGCGGACGGAAGGCTTGATCAACGCAAGGGCGTCGTCGGCCGAAGAGACCGCGCGGGACATCGTTGGGATGCGCGATGCGGGATGCGTGAGTGCGGTCGCTAGCGGCGGCGGCCCAGCACGGCCTCCAGCCGCGCCGACAGCGCCCGCGCGCGGAACGGCTTCGTCAAGAAGTCGTCGGCGCCGAGCTCGAAGACCCGGACCTCGTTGTCCTCGTCCCCTTTCGCCGTGAGGACGATCACGGGGATCTCGGCCGTGGCCGGGCGCGACCGCAGGTGCGACAGCACCCCGTAGCCGTCGAGGCCGGGCAGGTTCAGGTCGAGCACGATGATGTCCGGTCCCACACGGTCCACCTGATCCAACGCCTGCACGCCGTCGCGCGCCTCGGCCACCACGTAGCCGTCGCGCTCCAGCAGCTCCCGCATCACCTTGCGCAAGCTGTCTTCGTCGTCCACGAGCAGCACGGTCGGCGCGATCTCGCCGCGCGGGCCAGATCGGCGCGGCGGCGACGGCTCCTCGAGCAGCTCGAAGCGCGCCGCCAGGGGCTCCCGCACGGGCGGCTCCAGCACGCCGGATGATCCGGGGGCGAAGCGCGGCTGGGACGTCGCGTCCGACGAGCGTCCGCCACGACCCGGCTGCGTCGCGGGGGGCGGGGGGCCGTCGTCCTCCTGGGGGATGTCCACCACGCGCGTCAGCTCGTCGAGCGTCGACTCGCCACGCAGCACGTGCGCCAGGCCAGACTCCCACAGCCCTTTCATCCCGCCGCGCCGCGCCGCGCTCGCGATCTGCTCGGCGGTCTCGCCCGTCGCGATACGGCGCTCCATCTCCTGCGTCACCGTCAGCACCTCGAGGATCGAGAAGCGGCCGCGGTAGCCCGTCATGGCGCAGTCGGGGCAGCCCGCCGCCCGGTACAGCGGTGTCCCCTTGGGGAGCCACGCCTTGAGCCGCTCCGGCGGCGCCTCCATCCAGACTTCCTTGCACGTGGGACACAACTTGCGCATCAGCCGCTGGGCCAGCACGCCGCGCAGCGCCGCCGCGATCTTGTAGGCCTCGACGCCGATGTCTACGAGGCGGGTGACCGCGTTCGCCGCATCGTTCGTGTGCAGCGTGGAGAGCACGAGGTGACCCGTGAGCGACGCCTGCACGGCGATCTGCGCGGTCTCACGGTCCCGGATCTCGCCGATGAGCACGACGTTCGGATCCTGGCGCAGGATCGAGCGGAGCGCGGCGGCGAAGGTGAGCCCCGCCTTCTCCTGCACCTGCACCTGCACGATCCCCTGCATCCGGTATTCGACCGGGTCTTCGACCGTCACGATGTTCACGCCTTCGCTCTTGATCTGATTGATGCAGGAGTACAGGGTCGTGGTCTTGCCCGAGCCCGTGGGGCCGGTCACCAGGATGATCCCTTCGTGGTTCTCGAGCAGCCCTTTGATGGCCTGCGTTTCGCCCGCGTTCAAGCCCAGCGAGTCGAGCGACTTCACCGTGGCGCGGGAGTCGAGGATGCGGATCACGACCTTCTCGCCGAGCGCGGCGGGCAGCGTCGAGACGCGCAGGTCGATCGGTTGTCCGTTCACCGCCACGCGGGCTCGACCGTCCTGCGGCCGCAGCCGGTCGGCGATGTCGAGCGACGAGATGATCTTGATGCGCGAGATCAGAGGCAGCCCCGCCTGGCGCGGGATCTTCATCACCTGCCGCAGCACGCCGTCGATGCGGTACCGCACCGCCACGCCGCCTTCCTCCGGCTCGATGTGGATGTCGCTCGAGCGCTGGAGGATCCCCTCCGAGATGATCAGGTCCACCAGCCGCACCACCGGCCGCTGGCTCGCCTCGGCCTCCGAGATGGCGATCTCCTCGGGCGCCGGCTGGTCGGCGAGCTGCACCAGCTCCGCCGAGCTCTCCATCCCCTGCAGCAGCTTATCAACCGCCTTCTCGGGGCGGTACAGCTCGTCCAGCTTTTCGGAGATCTTGGACGGGGCGAGCAGCAAGGTCCGTATCTCGCGCGCGGTGGCGAACGCGAGCGCCTTTTCGGCGTCAAGATCGAACGGGTTCGCCGTCGCCACCTCGAGGAACGAGTCCGTGACCCGCAGCGGCAGGACGTGGAAGCGGCGGGCGAGCTGCTCGGGGACCTTCTCTTTGACTGCCGGCTCGAGCTGCCCGACGTCGGCGAGCTTGAGCCGGAACCGGGTCGACAGGGCAGTGAGGATCTGCGCGTCGCTCGCGATCTTCTCGGCGACGAGCGTCTCCCACAGCGTGCTGGACGGTGCCGCCTTGGCCCGGAGCTCCGCCAGACGCTCGGGGGTGAGCACGCCCTCGAGCGAGTGGGTGAGCCATTCGTCCGGAAAGTACGTCTCGGCCATGGGTTAACGAGTCTAAGCCCGCCCGCTGGCACAGTCCAGTCCGGACCGGTGCGGCGTCTACAGAATGGCCCAGAAGTCGCGCGTGACGTCGAACGCGAGCCCCACCCGCTCGCTCTCGATCCCGAATCCCGCCTCGAAGCGGAACACGCCGAGCCACTCGAGCGCCAGGCCGCAGCTGACTCGCGCCCCGGGCGTCGCGGCCCAGGGCGTGCCTGCGACCGGCCGGTCCGCCCACCCCGTCGCCACGAACGGTGCGACCGTCAGGGTGCGGGGCGTGCGGGCGTAGGGGCCGACGGCGAGCGACACGAACGGCACGGGCACGCGCCACTCGACGTGCACGAGCGCCATGCGCGCGCCGCCCCAGCGCCGGAAGTCTTCGCCGAGCAGCGTGCCGCGGCCCCCCAGCACGAACGCGCGGTGGGCCGGGAGCGCCGCGCTCGCCACGCCGCCCGCGGCGCGGACCAGCAGGCGCGTGGCACCGGCGGGAGCGAGCACGTGTCCCGCGGCCGAGAGCCGCAGGTACGTCGCGCCGCCGTCGAGCCGGCCGCCCTCGAGCAGCGTCTCGACGTGCAGGTCGTTCCGCACGGCGAACCCCTCGCTGCGCCGCTGGAGCGCGAGCTGGACGAGGTCCACTCCCGGGCCGCCGAGCGCCGGGTTGGGCCGGAACGTTCCGTTGGCTGGCGCCGCCGCGACGCCCAGCGAGCCGATCGATTCGCGACCGAGCGCGGCGCTCCACTCGCTACGCACGCCGACGCCGCGGCGGTAGGTGACGCGCGCCCCCTCCGCGAGGTAGTAGTCGCCGTAGTCATTGCCGAATTCTTGCGCCGAGAACGAGTTGAGCAGCGGTGCGATCACCGGCCAGTCGCCTACGTCGCGCACCGTGCGGTATACGCTCGCCTCGATCGCCCCCCGGCCCTCGCGCTCGACGGCGGTGAGCGTGCCCGTGGGGCGGTGATCGGCGAACCCGTAGCTCACGAGGGCGCGCACCTCGCGCCGCTCACCCCCGCCGCGCCACACCACGCCCGCGCCGGCGGCGAGCCCTTCCACCCGGTTGGCATGCACCAGGTCCGAGAGGCTCCGCACGCCGAGCCGATGGGCCTTGAGTCCCGTGAGGGCGCGCCGCCCCGCGATCTCCTCGACCTGCGCCCGCACCCGCTCCAAATCGTTCTGGCGCACCGGCTCCGCCACGTCCTGGATCGCGGCGCTCAACGGCTGGGCCCAGGGAAACGAGTCCCGCTCGGCCTTGGGCAGGAACGTGATCTCGTCGCCCGCGAACCAGCTGGCTGCCAGACCGAGGTTGAAGGCGTAGTTATCGATCTCCCAGCGGCCGCGGATGATCCCGCGCGCCGGCACGTCGAGCCACGTCGCACGCCGCCGGATCTCGATCTCTTGGCGGTACGGCAACCAGTAGCGCTGCTCCCACAGCGCGTTGTCGAGCACGACGCTGACGTCCTCGAGCTGCGGATCGAGGTAGGCGCGCGGTGTGAAATTGAAGGCCAGGCGCACCAAGTCGGCCGTCCCCGCGTCCAGGTACAGCGTCCCGACGATGCAGGGCAGGTCGAAGCGCTTGGGTCGGACGCGCAGCGCGACCACCCGCACCTCACGCTCGGGGAACGAGATGCTGGTGGTGTCGCCGAGCGCGAAGTCGTACACGTCGGGCCCGACCGGGGAGAGCGGGTGCGGCACGTCGCGCACTTCGTCCCCCTCGCCCAGCCGGATCGCCGCGCCGAAATTGTTCTGGACGATGCCGAGGTGGTCGCGGTGGTAGTTGATGTCCGTGGGGAGCTCCGCCTTGTCCCGCCAGCCGATCACCCGCTGCTTGCTGCTCGCCGGGGCCCTCCAGTACACTTCCAACTCCAACTGGTCGGCCTTGACGAGGCGCGGTGGATCAGCGAGCCCCTCCCCGAACGCGCCCAGAAAGAAGAGGAAGCCGTGGGCCTGGGCCTTGTAGTCGTGGAGCGACGTGTCGGCGGCCGCCCCCGTGCGCCGCAGGATAGCGCGTCGCGCCAGCGCGAGCGCGGAATCCGAGTTCCAGGCCTGGGCGGCGGCGGAGCGGGAAACGACGAGGGCGGCGAGCGCCAGGGCGGCGACCGGGAAGCGGCGCATGGTTCGTGTACCCCGCTCACGGGCCGATGAGCGATCCCCGCACCGACTTCCTCGCCCGCGCCGCACACGGCGGCATGGTCCCGCTGCTGCGCGAGGTGGTGCTCGACGCCGACACGCCGCTTGCGGCCTTCGTGAAGGTCGCCCGGCCGCCGTTCGCATTCCTGCTGGAATCGCTGGTGGGCGGCGAGCGCTGGGCCCGCTACACCTTCCTGGGCACCGAGCCGCGCGAGGTGTGGCGCTATTGGGGCGGCGAGGGTCGCAGAGTCGGGGGGACCGGGGGGGCGAAGGGGGCTGGGGGGGCGGGGGGCCGCAGTCGCGCCATCGAGCGCTGGACCCGGGCGACGGGGTGGCAACCTGCGGGCCAGACCGACGACCCGATCGGCCACTTGGCGCAACGGATGCGGGCGCTCCCCGCGGTCGCAGTTCCAGGGGAGGGGCTTCCCCGTTTCACCGGCGGAGCGGTCGGCTATCTCGGCTACGATCTCGTCCGCACGGTCGAGCGCCTGCCGCATCCCCCCGCCGACACGCTCGACCTCCCGGACGCCGTGATGCTGGTCGCGGATACGCTCGTGATCCTCGACAATCTGTTCGGGCGCGCGATCGTGGTCGCGAACGTGGAGGTGCCGCCCGGCGCGACCACGGCGGAGCGACTGCGGCTGTACGACGCGGCCGAGGCGCGGCTGTCCGAGATCGTGGAGCGGCTGCGCGCCCGCCACGAGCTCGCCCCCCTGGCGCTCAGGAACGCCCTGCCGCACGTCCCCACCGAGTCGCGCTATCCCCGCGCCGCATTCGAGCGCGACGTGGCGAAGATCCTGCAATACATCGCGGCGGGAGATGCCTTCCAGACGGTGCTGTCGCGCCGCCAGGAGGCGCTCGGCGCCGTCGATCCGCTGCTGCTGTACCGGTATCTCCGTGCCTTGAACCCGGCGCCGTACCTCTTTTATCTCGCGCTCGACGACGTCACCCTCGTGGGCAGCTCGCCCGAAGTGTTGGTGCGGGTGGAGGGCGGCGAAGTGACCGTGCGGCCCATCGCGGGCACGCGTCCGCGCGGCGCCACCCAGGAGGCGGACGACGCGCTCGCCCGCGCCCTGCTCGCCGACGAGAAGGAGCGCGCCGAGCACATGATGCTCGTGGATCTCGGGCGCAACGACGTGGGCCGTGTGGCGAAATTCGGCAGCGTGCGCGTCACCGACCTGCTGACGATCGAGCGCTACTCGCACGTGCAGCACCTCGTGAGCGAAGTGCGCGGCCGGTTGCGGGAAGGCTACGACGCGCTCGACGTCTTCAAGGCGTGCTTCCCCGCGGGCACCGTGACGGGCGCCCCCAAGGTGCGCGCGATGGAGATCATCGACGAGCTCGAGCCCGAGCGCCGCGGTCCCTATGCCGGCGCGGTCGGGTACGTCGGTTGGGGCGCGACCAACCTCGACACGGCGATCGCGATCCGCTCCGCCCTCGTGCTGCGCGATCGCGTCGTGGTGCAGGCCGGCGCGGGGATCGTGGCCGACTCGGACCCGGCGCGCGAATTCGAGGAGACGGAAGCCAAAGCACGGGCCGTGCTGCGCGCCTTGGCGCTCGCGAAAGCGCGCGATTAGCCGGGCTTCCCTTCGCGTCTTAGCGTCTGAGCGTCTTGGCATCTATATTGTGCGCCTGTGTTTAAGCTGCTGAGCACCACGGGCGACCAGTCCATCGACCTGCAGCCCGGACGCACCGTCGTCGTCGGGCGCGCGGTCACGAGCGACATCCCGATCTACGACCCGACGATTTCCCGCCGCCACGCCGAGCTGTCCCTCACCGACGGCGGCGTCAAGGTCAAGGACGTCGGATCCTCGAACGGCACGTTCCTGAACGGCGCCCGCATCACCGAAGCGGTGGCCGGCGAGAATGACGTCATCACGTTCGGCAAGGTCGCGTTCCGCGTAAAGGAAGTCAGCGCGCCGGTGCTGCGGCCGCAGGTCGTCCCCCCGCCGCCGCTGTCCGCCGAGTTCACGGGCGCGAAGGCCGCGGGCGGCACGATCGTGCGACAGCTCCCGGTGAACGTCTCGGGCGGCGTCCCGGCGATCGTGACGGCCACACCCTCGGGAGCCTCGCACCTCAAGGTCACCGCCAAGTCGCTCGAGGAGCTTCGCGAGAAGAAGCTCGAGCTGCTGCTCGAGATCTCCAAGGAGCTGTCCAAGCAGCAGCAGCTGGACCGACTGCTCGACAAGATCGTCGAATTCACCTTCCAGGTGATGAACGTGGACCGCGTCTCGATCCTGCTGCTCGAAGAGAAGACGGGCGAGCTCGTGCCGCGCATCTCGAAGGGCCGGACGGCGCAGTCGTCGGCCGCCAAGCACGTCCCGCAGTCGATCGCCCGCAAGGTGGTCGAGGATCAGGTCGCCATCCTGTCCGACAACACCGCGGCGGACGAGCGGTTCAAGGGGAAGTCGATCCTGATCCAGAGCGTGCGCAGCGCCATGTGCACGCCGCTCATGGGCACGGACCAGAAGGTCCTAGGCATCCTGTACGTCGACAACCTCACGGCCACGCACTCGTTTTCGGACGACGATCTCAAGTTCCTGATCGCGTTCGGTTCGCTCGCCGCGGTCGCGATCGAGAACTCACAGCGCTCCGAGCGGCTGCGGCGCGAGGCGCTCGTACTCTCCAACTTCCAGCGCTACTTCGCCCCGAACCTCGCGGCCCAGATCGCGCAGCAGGAGGGCGCGGTCCAGCTGGGCGGCCGCAAGCGCCCGGTGTTCATCTTCTTCTCGGACATCCGCGGCTTCACGCCCATGTCCG
>WNGN01000003.1_pt1 | contig 141609 bp, 129 predicted proteins | sample 5400561 | NCBI WGS metagenome assembly WNGN01 (sample SAMN13153379, study PRJNA577476) | soil metagenome | isolation source: 115 cm soil or saprolite under Garry oak tree replicate 2 | place: USA:California | collected 2016-06-15 | reverse complement strand
CGAAAACCAGCTCGCCTCCGACCCGAGGGGCACGAGCACTCCACAAGACTGGTCCACCCGCGACGGCGGATTCATAACCCTGCTCGGGCGCCATCAAGCGGGCGAGATCGAGCTAGCCGCGGACATCGGCTATCGCGCCCAGATCGCCACTGGGAACTTTGCGAGCCAGTCTTCCTTTAATGAAGCGCGGTTGCACGCCTTGACTTTCTCGCCGCGGCTGCGCTGGAACCTCGCGCCCTGGGACCTGCGCTCGAGCCTCGTGGTCGGCGTCGACTGGGGCAACTGGGATTACGACCGGCGCATTTCGGCAAGTCCCTCGACGATCTCGAACCCTTTCTTCAGCACCGTGGCCTCGCAGGACAGCAGCGCGGTTTACTTTCAGTACAATACCCGGTTGAGCGAAGCCGCGAAGCTGACCTTGGGCGGAAGGATCCAGCGCGTCGAAAACGACCTCGTCCAGTCGGGATTCGCGAGCCAGCATCAGGTGCGCAGTCCTCAAGCTGGCGAGGTAGGCCTAGAGTACTCGCTTTCGCCTGCGTGGACGATGTTCGGCAGAGTCGGCACGAGCTTCCGCGTCGCCACCGTCGATGAAAACAGCTTCACCGCTACAGGCAACCTACTCGAGCCCCAGACTGCGCAACAGCGCGAAGCTGGCGCCGAGTACCGGGCAAATAGCCTCAAACTACGCGTCAGCTTCTATGACATGTATCTCAACAACGAGATCTATTTTAGTCCTCTTGTTACTCCGGTCGGCTCCACTTTCCCAGGGGCCAACACCAATCTGTCGCCGACCCACCGTAACGGCTTGGAGTTGTTCGGCAGCGTGCGCGCCTCGAGCGACCTCGAGTTGTCGGGCGACGCGATTTACCAGACGGCAAAGTTCAGGTACGGAACATACGGAGGCGTCGACGTATCGGGGAAGGATATCCCGCTGGTGCCGCGAGCGCTTGTCAACCTGCGAACGGCCTGGCTGTTTGCTCCGAAGACACAGCTGATCGCCGCGGTCAGCTACGTCGGCCATCAGCGCTACGATAACGACCAAGACAACACCTTTCCGCGCCTCATGCCGGCTTACGCTCTCGCCGACCTCAAGATCTCGCATTCGACCGGAGGTTGGAATCTGTCGGCGTCAATCAGCAATCTGTTCGACAAGAAGTACTACAGCTACGCTATCCGCAACACCGCGGGGACCACGTTCAATGCCTATCCCCAAGCTGGCCGCACTTTCTTTGCCAGCGCCGAGTACGCGTTCAAGTAAGGATGAATAGCAAACCATTGCCGCCGCGATACCCATTAAGGAAAGTTGTAGCGTGCGTCATCGCCCTTGGTGCTTGTGTGGCGAACGCCCACGCGCTGCAAGTCACCGACGACCGCGGCGTCACCATCGTGCTCGAGCGGCCAGCAAGCCGCATCGTTACCCTTGCGCCGCATCTGGCCGAGATCGCCTTTGCCGCGGGGGCCGGCGCGAGTCTCGTCGGCGTTTCGAGCTTCAGCAACCACCCCCGCGAAGCGCGCTTGCTGCCCGTGGTGGCAAGCAATAGCAGTATCGATCTTGAACGGCTGATCGCGCTTAAACCCCAGCTCGTGCTCGCGTGGCAGAGCGGCAATTCGCCGCTGCAAGTCGCGCGCCTCGAGCAGCTTGGATATCGAGTAATCGTGTCCGAGGTGCGCAGGCTCGCCGATATTCCCCGCATCATACGGCTGGTGGGAACCATTGCAGGACGCGAGGCGGTCGCTGACGCGCGCGCTGGGCGGTTTGAGAGAGCAATCGAGGATTTGCGACGTCAACGCGCAAACGAGCCCGGAGTCCCGGTATTCGTGGAGATTTGGCACCGGCCCATGCTGACGGTGAACGGGGGGCACTTGATCAGTGATGCAATCCGCGTATGCGGCGGGCGCAATGTCTTCGCCGACGCGAAAGTACTCGTCCCGCTCGTATCGCGCGAGCAACTCCTCGGTGCGCGGCCTCAGGCGATCATCACGGGCGGATTCGGGAGCGAAAAACTGCAGGATTGGTCAAGCCTCAAGTCCGTTCCCGCAATCCGCCGCGGGAGGATTTACGTCATCGATTCAGAGCTGCTGCAGGGGCAAGGTCCACGAGTTATCGAGGGCATCCGAGCCGTGTGCCGGCAGCTTGAAACGCTGCCGAATTAGAGGCAAAAGCGTTTCACGCCGTTGAGGAGGAGCATCCGGTCGGGGCAGAGTCGGTTATAATTCGGCATTTTCCGGCGCAGCCATGGCATCGTTCGACGCCACCAGCCTGCAGCTCTATCTTCGTCTCCTGCGCTACGTCAAGCCCTATTGGGCGGCTTTCGCCGTTTCCATCCTGGGGATGATGGTCATGGCTACCACGGAGCCCGCTTTCCCCGCGCTCCTGAAGCCGCTGCTTGACGGCAACTTCGTGCAAAAGGAGGGCGGCATGCTCATGTGGCTGCCGCTCATGATTGTCGCCGTGTTCCTCGTACGCGGAATCGCGTCGTACGTTTCCGATTACACGACCGCTTGGCTCTCAACCAAAGTCGTGCTGGACCTTCGCAACGCCATGTTCGCCAAGCTGCTGCGCTTGCCGACTCAGTACTACGACAATCACACGACCGGCAGCCTGGTCTCCAGATTCACTTATGACGTGCTGAACGTGACCGGCGCCGCGACCAGCGTGATTACGGTGCTGTTCAAGGACACACTCACCATCGTCCTGTTGCTCGCCTGGATATTCTGGCTCAACTGGAAGCTGGCCCTGGTGTCACTGCTGATCGCGCCCGTGGTCGTGGGGATTACGCGGGGTTTCTCGGGCCGGCTGCGCGCCATGAGCCGCGCCGAACAGGAGGCGATGGGCGATCTCAATCACGCGCTCGAGGAATCGATCGGGTGTCATCGCGTGGTGAAGGTGTTCGGAGGCCAGGAATACGAGGCAAGACGCTTCGAGGCCGGTGCGAACAAGGTGCGCCGTTTCAACATGAAATCGACCGCCGCGGCGGCGGGCAATGCGCCGCTGGTGCAGTTGGTGGTCTCGATTGCGCTGGCGCTCATCATCTATCTCGCCATACGTCAGGCGGCCGCGGACGAGACGACGGTCGGCGGATTTGTATCCTTCCTCACCGCGATGCTGCTTATTCTTCCGCCCCTGAAGCGGCTGACCGGAATCAATCAACTCCTGCAGCGCGGCCTTGCCGCGGCGGAAAGCGTGTTTCGCGTGATCGACGAGCGGCCCGAGTACGACACGGGTTCGCGCGAGCTCGGCCGCGGAAGAGGCGAAATAGCATTCAGGGATGTAAGGTTTTCGTACTCGCCAACGGCGAGTCCTGCTCTTGACGATGTCTCCTTCTCGGTGCGCGCGGGCGAGACGGTGGCGCTCGTGGGCGCTTCCGGGGCCGGAAAATCGACACTCGCGAGCCTCCTGCCGCGCTTCTACTCGCCTGAGTCCGGCCAGATCCTGCTTGACGGCGTCGATATCGCCACGCTCAAGCTCGCAAGCCTTCGCGCGAATATCGCCTTGGTGAGTCAGGATATCGTACTTTTCAACGATACGGTCGCGGCGAACATCGCATACGGGCGTCTCTCGGGGACGCGCGAGACCGATATCGTGGAAGCAGCTCGAGCGGCGCACGCCATGCAGTTTATCGACCAGATGCCCGATGGCCTTGCGACCGTGATCGGCGAGAACGGCGTGCGCCTCTCGGGAGGCCAAAGGCAGCGGCTGGCGATCGCGCGGGCGTTTCTCAAGAATGCGCCGGTGCTGATCCTGGATGAGGCCACCTCGGCGCTTGACGGCGAATCCGAACGCCACGTCCAGGCGGCGCTCGCAACCCTGATGCGGGGACGCACCACGATCGTGATCGCGCACCGGCTTTCCACCATCGAGCAGGCCGACCGCATCGTCGTGCTGGATGCGGGCCGCGTCGCCGAAACCGGCAGGCACGCCGAGCTTCTCGCCGCCGGCGGAATCTACTCCCGCCTCTATCGCATACAATACTCGCGGGAGTCGCCTGAATGAAGCGCGCCCGGAACTCTGAAAACTCGTTCAAGCGGGGGCGGCGATCATAACTTCTCCGCGGGAGCGGGGTCGGCGCCGCGGTATTCCGGCACCCAACGCCCGAGTTCGCGCCGCACTTCGATATCATCCCGCTGACCGCCGCGCTCCAGCCATTCAGCGAGTTCACCGAGCCACGCCTCGTTTTCCTGCAGCCCCTTGGCGATGCGCAATTTCGGGTGCGGCGTCGGCAAGCTGCTTTCGTCGTCGGCGAGCGGCTCCTCGTAGAGCTTTTCCCCCGGCCGCAAGCCCGTATAGACGATCTTGATCTCGTCCTCGCTGTAACCCGAGAGCCGGATCAGATCGCGCGCGAGATCGGCGATGAGCACCGGCTCGCCCATGTCGAGCACGAAGATTTCGCCGCCGCGGCCCATCAGACCGGCTTGCAGCACCAGTTGCGCGGCTTCGGGGATCGACATGAAATAACGGGTCATCTCGGGATGCGTGACCGTGACCGGCCAGCCCCGCGCGATTTGCTCGCGGAACTTCGGGATGACGCTGCCGGTGCTGCCGAGCACGTTGCCGAACCGGACCACGACATAGCACGTGCTGCCGGTGCGCTGCAGCGCCTGGCAGACCCGCTCCGACAGGCGCTTCGAGGCGCCCATCACGTTGGTCGGGTTGACCGCCTTGTCGGTCGAGACCAGCACGAATTCCTCCACCGCGTGGTCGCGCGCGGCGCGCGCCAGACGCAGGGTGCCGAGCACGTTGTTCTGGACCGCTTCCCAGGCGTTGCCGACCTCCATGAGTGGCACGTGCTTGTAAGCGGCCGCATGGAACACGATAGAGGGCTTGAACTGCGAAAACACGGCTTGTACCCGGTCGGAATTGCGTACGTCGCCGATGACCGGCGCAACGGGCGTCCTTGCTCTCGCATTCGCGAATTCCTGCTCGATGGAATAAAGCGCGTATTCGTTCTGCTCGAACAGCACCAGAAGCGCCGGCTCGAAGCGCGCGATCTGGCGGCACAGCTCGGCCCCGATCGAGCCTCCGGCCCCTGTGACCATGACCACTTTGTTCGCGAGAAATTGATAAAGTCCGGCGCTGTCGAGCACGATCTGGTCGCGCCCGAGCAAATCCTCCAGCTCGATCTTGCGGATCTGCGACACCGTGACTTTGCCCGACAGCAGGTCGTCGTAGGAGGGAACCGTCAGAACGGTCAGCCCCGCCGCGCTCGCCAGCTCGGCGGCCCTGCGCCGCACGCTGGCGGACGCCGAGGGCAGCGCGACGATGGCGTAACGCGACTGGAGCCTCTGGGCCCAGCGCGATACTTCGGAGATCGGGCCGAGCACGTGCGTCCCGAACAGCACGCGGTCATGCCAGGCGGGATCGTCTTCGAGGATGCCGACCGCGCGCCACTGCTTTGAGTACTCGATTTCCTTCAGCAGGTTGAAGGTGATGTCGCCGGCGCCGAGCACCAGCACCGGCATGCCGGTGAGATACACGCGGCCGTAGAGACGGCGTTCCTTCCAGGCACGATAGGCGATCCGGCTGCCCGCCATGATCGCCGCGAGCAGAAGCGGGGACAGGATGAAAGTGGAGCGGGGCACGCTCGCGCCCAGGCGGAGAAACGCCAGCACCGCCGGCACCGAGAGCGCTCCGATCAGGCAGGCAAGCGCGATGCGCCTCAGGTCGGGAAGGCTGGCGTAGCGCCAGCTGCCGCGGTAGAGGCCGAACGACCAGAAAATCAGCGCATGGAGCGGAACGCTCGCCGTCACCGCTAAGGCGAGCGCAGGCTGAAATTCTTCCGGCATTTCCAGGTTGAGGCGCAGCCAGAAGGCGAGCACCCACGATAGGGCGGAGGCGGCCACGTCGTGGGCGAAGGCAAGCGCGGCGCGATAGTTGAACTTAAGCGGTTCCAACGCTGTTCTTCTCGTGGTGCTTCCACGCGAGGTCGAGCCAGGCCGCCAGTGCGGCGTAAAGCGCGACAAGGGCGAGCAAGACGGCGAGTTGCGCGTAGACAGGCTGGCGGATCGCCCACAGCGCCGCCGCGCCGCAAGTGAGCGCCAGCGCGTATTCCGCGAGCGCAGTCCCGCGGTGGCCCCACCCGATTTGCACCAGGCGCTGGTAATAATGCTTTCGATGCGCTTCCCACAAGCGCTCGCCGCGGAGCATTCGCTTGAGCAGGGTGAGCGTCGCGTCGACGATGAAAGGCGAGAACACGACCACGGGGAACCAGAACGGCCAGTCGCCCTCGCGCCAACCGGCGAGCGACAGCACGACCGCGAGGAAACCGAGCGGCACCGACCCGGCATCGCCCATGAAAATGCTTGCCGGCGGAAAGTTGAACAGCAGAAAACCGGCGGCGGCGGCGGCGATAACAACGCTCGCGATCGTCAAGGTCTCGTCGCCGCTGTGCCAGGCGCCCATCGCTAGAAATCCGAATCCGAAGACGCTCATGCCGCCGGCGAGCCCGTCGGAGCCGTCCATGAAGTTGTAGAGATTCGTAACCCACACGATTCCGACGACGATTAGAACAAGAAGAGGCCAGGACATTGCCTGGAGCGCGCCCTGCGCGAATAAGACCGCCGCGATTATTTGGGCGCCGATACGGATAGAAACCGGCAGCCCGCGTAGATCGTCTAAATGTGAGACCGCCACGAGCAAGGCCGTGGGCAGGACGATCACGAGCGGGAGCTCGAGCACGGCGAATCCGGTGAGGACGCCGAGCATGATAGCGATCCCGCCGGAGCGCGGCACGGGCCGGTCGTGCAGCGAGCGTTCGTTTGGAACATCCAGCGCCAGGCGCGTCTGCGCCTTCAGCATCCAGGCGATGAGCAGCATCGCAACGACCCCCGCGACAAGCGGCGCGGCATAGGCGACAGACACTCGTACCCCACCGTTCTGTTATCGGGACACGGAGCGCATTCTAGCGTGTTCCCCGGGCTGCTCTAACGACGCGCGGATCTGAACCAGCGCGCCGTTTCGACCAGACCTTGGTCGAGGGTGAATGGCGGTCGCCAGTCGAGCACTTGCCGAATACGGGACGCATCGACGGCAAGGCTCCCTGTGAGCCGTTGTGCTTCCTCGCCGTGGCCGGTTAAAAGGCCTGCCACGCGCAACACGATAGGCGGGACCGAAACAAGCCTCGCGGGACGTTCAAGCGCGCGGGCCATGCGTGACACCAACTCGGCGGTCGATACGCTTTCTTCGTCGCTCACGAGAAACGGTCCCAACGCGGCCGGGTGCTCGATGCAACGCGCGATCGCGTCGACAAGATTGTCGAGATAGATCAGGCTCCGTCGGTTCCGCACTCCCGCGAAGGGGAACGGCCAGCCGGAGTCGACCCAACCGAGCAAGCGCAGGAAATTCGCCTTGACTCCCGGGCCATAGACGAGTGGCGAACGGATCACCGCAAGCTCCAGGCGGGTGCGCGCCGCTATTTCCGTCAGCGCCCGCTCGGCTTCAAGTTTGGAACGACCGTAGACGTCCTCCGGCCGCATCGGATCGTTCTCGGTTATAGCCCGCGCCCCCGAGTCCTCGCCGTGGACCTTCACCGAGCTCAGGAAAACGAACCGGCGTGCGAACCCCGCGGCAGCCTCGGCGAGCTTCACCGTTGCGTCCACGTTAATCCGGCGGATTTCGGCTCGGTCGCCACCGGCGTGATGCGCGAGGGCGGCGAGATGTACGACTACGTCGATCCCGTCGAGCAGTTCGCGCCGGTCGAATTCGCCTGCGAGATCCCGGATGGGGATGCGTTGCAGCGCCGGTACTTCCGCGCCGCCCGCGCGCCTCACCGCCGCGCGGACCGTGTAGTCGCGCGCGAGCAGCTCGCGGCAGAGAGCCGCGCCGACGAATCCGGAGGCACCGGTGACGAGAACGCGCATAAGAAGCGAGCGGCGAGGAAAAGGAGATACGTCGCGACACCCGTGAATCGCGGCGCGACGGGAAATTCTAGCAGGCGGGCTACCTGAGGTTGGTTGGGAGCCACTACAATATGGGCTTTCTCCAGCCCCGCGCCAAGTTCGGTGAGCCTCCCGTTTTATCCTGTGATTCTCTGCGGCGGATCGGGCTCGCGCCTGTGGCCGATGTCGCGGCGGCTCCTACCCAAGCAGTTTCTGCCCTTGGTTTCGGAACGCACCCTTCTCCAGGAAACGGTGTTGCGGCTGCAGGGCATAGAAAGCGCTCGCATGCCCGTCGTCGTCAGCAACGACGACCATCGTTTCCTCGTCGCCGAACAGCTGCGCGAGATCGGGGTGAAACCGGAGGTCCAGATCCTGGAGCCTGCGGGGCGAAACACCGCGCCAGCGGCGGCGGTCGCGGCGCTTTGGGCTGGCGGCCGCGCTTCTGACGCCTGCCTCGCGGTGCTCCCTTCCGACCATCTCATCCAGGATTTGCCGGCGTTTCGCAAGGCGATCGCGACGGCGCTCCCGCTGGCCGCGGGCGGAGCGCTGGTGACCTTCGGCGTCTCGCCGCGCGGGGTGGCCACCGGCTACGGCTACCTTGAGCGCGGCGAGCCGGTTCCCGGACGGGCTGGCGCATTCCGCGTGTCGCGGTTCGTGGAGAAGCCCGACGCCGAGACCGCAAAAAAGTATATGGCGAGCGGCAGGTTCTTCTGGAACAGCGGGATGTTCGTGTTTCGCGCAGCGCGCTTCCTCGAGGAGCTGGAGCGTTTCCGTCCGGACATCCTCGCCGCGGCGAAAGCCGCATGGGAGGCGAGCAAGCACGATCTCGATTTCGTGCGCCTGGATGCCGCTGCATTTGCGCGGTGTCCCTCTCAGTCTATCGACTACGCCGTGATGGAGCGCACGGCCGAGGGCGTCATGGTGGAAGCGAATATCGGCTGGAGCGATATCGGCTCGTGGACGGCTCTGTGGGAATTTGCGGACAAGGATTCGGGCGGGAATGCGGTGCGCGGCGATGTGGATCTGCGCGATGCCGCTGGCTGCTATGTGCGTGCCGAAAACCGTTTGGTCTGCGTGCTGGGCGCGAAGAACCTGGTGATCGTCGAGACCGACGATGCCGTCCTCGTCGCCGACAAGGAGCGCGCGCAGGAAGTGAAAGACGCGGTCGAGCGGCTCGAACGTCAGGCTCGAACCGAACACGTTTCCCATAGCCGCGTATATCGTCCCTGGGGTTATTACGAGAGCATCGACACGGGCGAGCGCTTTCAGGTGAAACGCATCATGGTGAAGCCGGGCGAGGCGCTTTCGCTGCAACTGCACCGGCATCGCGCCGAGCATTGGGTGGTTGTGTCGGGGACTGCGAGCGTGACGCGCGGCGAGGAAGTCATCGAACTGCGTGAAAATGAGTCCACCTATATTCCCGTCGGAACAAAGCATCGACTTGAAAATCGGCGAAAGGAAGCGCTCTACATCATCGAGGTTCAGTCAGGCAGCTACCTGGGAGAGGACGATATCGTTCGGTTCGAGGACAACTACGGTCGGCGCTGACACCCTATGGCCGCGCCCCTGGTGTCAATCTGCATACCGACTTATAACTACCGTCGATACTTGCCGGACGCGCTGGAATCGGCTCTCGAGCAGACTGCGCGGGATATCGAGATCCTTATCGTCGACAACTGCTCGGAAGACGGAACGATGGAGCTGCTCGAGGAGTTCGCGCGACGGGATGGACGCGTCGTGCGCCATCGCAATCTAAAAAACCTGGGCATGATGGCGAATTTCAACCGCTGCATCACACTGGCGCGCGGCAAGTACATCAAATTCCTCTGCGCCGACGACGTGCTCACCGCCGATTGCGTGGAGCGAATGGTTACGGCCATTGAAGAGCGGCCCGACATTCGGCTGGCGGGATGCGGGCGCCAGTACTTCCGCGACCGGGGCGAGCCGCTCAAGACGCTTGCGTACGCACCGCAGCGAATAGCCGTTCCGGGTACGACGGTCATCAGGGACTGCTTTTTCAAGGGCAATCTGATCGGCGAGCCTACGGCGGTTCTGTTTCGTAAGGCGGACGTAGGCACTGGATTCAACCAGTCCTACCAGCAAGCCTTCGACATGGAACTGTGGTTCCGGCTCTTGGCACAAGGCTGGTTTGCGTTTCTTGGTGAGCCGCTGTGCGGCATCCGCGAGCATCGCTCGAGCGGTACGGCGGACAACCTCAAGGCGGGGACAGTGACGGAAGACAAGGTACGCCTGTTCGAGGAATACGCTCACCGGCCGTACCTGCGCGGATCGCTGATCGAACGCTTGCGCTGGGACGGACGCATGGCTTCCAGCGTAGCGCGCGAGGCGGCAGCAGGATCGACCCGAATTGGCGAGGATATCCTCGGAGCTGTCTATCACCCCGCCCTGTTCAGGTTCGCTACGCTGCCGCTCGTCAGGGCTATCACAGTCCTTCGGTCCTGATCCCCGATATGCACCTGTCCGTTATCACTGTGTGCAAGAACGCACGCGATACGATTACCCGAGCCTTGTCCTCCGTACATCGACAATCCTACCGGCCGGTCGAACATATCGTCGTCGACGGCGCGTCGACGGATGGAACGCTGGATATCCTGAGCGAACATCGGGCGGACATTGCCCGGCTGGTTTCCGAGCCGGATGACGGACTGTATTACGCCATGAACAAAGGTATCTCCCTTGCGAGCGGGGATTTTCTTGGCTTTCTGAACGCGGACGACATCTATTCCGACGCAGACGTGCTGGCGAGGATCGCGCGTGCCCTGCAATCCGGTCCCTGCGACGCGGCTTACGGTGATCTGGTCTACGTTCGGTGGTCCGATCTAAACGCCGTGGTTCGATACTGGAAATCGGGACCTTACTCGCGGGGGCTCGTCGAGCGTGGCTGGATGCCCGCGCACCCAACCTTTTTCGCACGAACGAAGCTGCTGCGCAAGCTCGGCGGATTCGACACGCGCTACCGCTTCCAGGCCGACTATGAGCTGATGGTTCGCCTGTTTCTGAAGGAGCGGATCTCGGCGGCTTACGTTCCTGAAGTGCTGGTACGGATGCGGCTGGGTGGCCACACCAATCGATCGCTGCGCAACGTTCTCCTGGGAAACCTCGAGGCTTATCGGGCGTGCCTAGACAACGGCGTCCGGGTGTCTCCGCTTTTCATTTTACACAAGCTGTTTTCGCGCCTGCCCCAGTTCTTCGAGCGCCCTCCACAGTGGACGCCGCTTCCGGATTGGCCTTGAGGGCGCGAAGCGATCATCGTGAAGCCGCTTGGAATCAACACCCAAGCATATGCCGATAAACATCAAACATAACATTATTGCTAATTTTTCCGGGAGGGCGTGGTCTGCGCTTATAGCCCTGGCTTTCCTCCCGCTGTATGTCCGGTTTCTCGGCATTGAGGCTTATGGGCTCATAGGTGTTTTTGCTTCTCTGATGGCCTTGTTCTCGGTGTTCGACATGGGGCTGAGCACGACCCTCAGCAAGGAACTGGCCCGCCTGACCGCCGGCTCCGGCTCGGAGAGAGAAACTAGGGATCTGGTGCGGACATTGGAGCTGATCTACTGGGGGGTGGGAATTCTGATCGGTATCGCGGTTGCAACGGCGGCCCCGTTCATCGCGCACTATTGGGTCAATGCCGAGGGTATCGCGCTCGCTACTTTGACGCATACGATCGCGACGATGGGCTTGGTTATCGCCCTGCAATGGCCGATTGCCCTCTATTCCGGCGGGCTGGTGGGCCTGCAACGCCAGATACTGCTGAATTCCGTGAGGATAGCGGGGAGCACGCTGCAGGCCGGCGGTGCGATTTTGGTCTTATGGCTATGGTCGCCAACTATCCTCGCGTACTTCATCTGGCAAATCTTCGCTGGGGCGCTGTTTACCGCCGTGCTGTCATGGTGTCTGTGGAATTCGCTCCCTTCCGCGGGTCCAGCTGCTTTCCGTAAGTCCTTGCTCACCAAGAACTGGCGCTTTGCCGGAGGGATGATGGGCATCACCTTGCTGGTGACGGTACTTACCCAGACCGACAAGATAATCTTGAGCAAGATGCTCACGCTCGAGACGTTCGGATACTATTCTTTGGCGACGGCGATTGCGGGCGCGTTGACGTATATATCCAATCCCATCTTTTCGGCCTTGTTTCCGAGATTTTCTCAAGCGGCCATGGGCGGAGACACGGCAGAAGTTGCGCTGCTCTATCACAAGGGTAGTCAGCTCATGGCGATGCTTGTGTTGCCACCGGGGATGATCGTCGCTTGGTTTTCCAAGGAGTTGTTATCGGTGTGGTTCGGTGTCGGACCGACTGCTTCGCAGTCTTACTTGCTTGTCAGTCTGCTGTTTGTCGGTGGTTCGCTTAACGCGCTCCTGACGTTACCTTACGCGCTCCAGGTCGCCAATGGGTGGACGGGTCTCATATTCAGGGTCAATTTAGTTTCGGTGGTGTTTTTCATTCCACTGTTGATTTGGCTCGTTGATCGTCAGGGAGCGGTTGGAGCCGCCCTAGCGTGGATCGCGCTTAATGTGAGCTATTTTTTCTTTGTAGTTCCGTTAATGCACAGGCGCCTGCTAAAGGAAAGTATGGGCCGATGGTATCTGATCGACGTCGGATTGCCGGCGGCGCTTTCGCTCGGAATGTGCGTCGTCGCCCGCTTGACCCTGCCGTCAGGTCTGCCTTCTTATGCAGTATTGCTTTGGATTGCATCGACGTTTGTGCTGACTACTTTTTGTGTGGCGCTGTCCATGCCATTTACTCGGGAATGGCTAGGGAAAGGTTTCTTTCGGAGCTTGGGTGCTCTAGCAGATCGTTGAACCCAATTGCATCTGCGGATGCTCATGAACTACATAGCGGTCCTCAACAAAAATGTGCCCGAAACTCCGATTTCGGCCAGTTCAGTTAGCTGACTGATCAATGAAGATTCCCCAGGAAATCTCTGCGAACGACACAGTCGGAATGGGGCAGGATTCGGACATGAATCAGATGATACGCGAGATCGCAGGCGCCCCGCCTTTATACAAACCGTCCAATTTCTGGAGTGACCTCAATAAGAAGAATTTCGATATGCTGGCCGAGCTTGGGGTCGAAAATTTCAAGCGAACCGTGGCTCAAAATTACTTTAACTGGCTCGTGATAGGCGTCAGGGACGTTCAGTTGCGGAATGCGTTGAGAAGTTGGATGCGACGGCCTTCAATCTTGCCGTTACTGAATCGAATGGAAATCCCGGAAGTCCTTCGCACCCCGACAGAGTTGAGACTCCGCGCTAGGCGATTGCGCTTCTTTCTCTACAAGATTTTTGTGGGAATGTTGTGGGAGCACACGGCGTGCCACGATCGGTCCGGGTTTTCCCTTACGCTCGAAGAATCTTCCTTAGGTAATCCCATTGTTATACTCAGAAAAGGCCGCCGGATTTCCCAAGATTTAGCAAATTCCATTCGGGAATACAACTCGATTACTGCGGACGATATTGGCTCCTTTGCGGGCAATAGAAGGGTTGCGGAATTGGGCGCGGGTTACGGCCGACTTGCGCACGTTTTCCTGTCTGATGGAGCTTCGCGCTATTTCATCTTCGACATACCCCCGGCGCTGTACGTGTCGCAGTGGTACCTGACGCGCCTCTTTCCGACAAAGCGCGTTTTCCGGTTTCGGCCGATCCGCGACTTTTCGGGCGTCCGGCGCGAAATCGAGAGCAGCGATATCGGCTTTTTTACACCTAATCAGTTGGGGCTGTTTCCGGATCGCTTTTTCGACGTGATGGTTAGTATCAGTACCCTACCCGAGATGACGAAGGATCAAATCGATAATTACCTTGAGCAAATGAAGCGACTATCTGCACGGCACGTTTATCTGAAACAATGGCTGAACTGGAGGAATCCGTTGGATGGGCACGAAGTGAAGCCCAGCACTTTTTCCCTGGGCTCGGGCTGGCGTCCTATTCTGGACCGTCAGGACGAAATTCAGTCGCTTTTCTTCGAACGCCTGTGGCGGAGGACATCCAGTTAGGATCGATTCGCAAGTCACCGAAGATCCTGCTGTTCTAAAAGTCGATCGGAACATCGTCCTTGCGCGCTTGGACCACGAGCTGGAGTGCCCACGTCAGTCGGGCACGATTTTCTGAGAGAATACGCAGAATTTCCTCAAAGAGCTCAGAGACCGCGCATGAAGTGCGTAATATTGGCTGGCGGATTGGGGACCCGCATCAGCGAGGAATCCCATCTTAAACCCAAGCCGATGATCGAGATCGGCGGCAAGCCGATCATCTGGCACATCATGAAGATCTATTCGGCGCATGGCATCAACGAATTCATCGTGTGCCTGGGGTACAAGGGCTATGTCATCAAGGAGTATTTCGCCAACTATTTCCTGCACATGTCGAACGTCACGATCAATATGGCCGACAACAGCATGCAGGTCCATCAAAAAAATGCCGAGCCGTGGCGGGTAACGCTCGTCGAGACCGGGGAAGGCACGCAGACGGGCGGGCGTCTGAAGCGTGTGGCGCATTATCTCGGCGATGAAGATTTCTGTTTCACCTACGGCGATGGCTTGGCGGACGTGAATATCCGCGAGCTGGTCGCGTTTCACCGAGCCCAAAAGGTCAGGGCCACGCTTACGGCTGTGCAGCCGCCCGGTCGGTTCGGCGCCCTTGTACTCGATGACGCCTATATCACCCACTTCCAGGAGAAACCCAGAGGCGAGGGCGGCTGGATCAACGGCGGCTTCTTCGTGCTTTCCCCAAAGGTGATCGACTATATCGGCGGCGACGAAACCGTGTGGGAGCGTGAACCGCTCGAACACCTTGCGCGCGACCACCAGCTTGCCGCCTATTTCCACCGTGGCTTCTGGCAGCCCATGGACACGCTTCGCGAAAAGAATCATCTCGAAGAACTCTGGGCCGGGGGCAACCCGCCCTGGAAGGCTTGGTGATCAGGCGCGACTTCTGGGCCGGCAAGCGCGTTCTTGTCACGGGCCACACTGGATTCAAAGGTGGCTGGCTATCGCTTTGGTTGAGCTCGCTCGGCGCGAAGGTTACGGGTTACGCGCTCGAGCCGTCCACCGATCCTTCGCTGTGGCCGTTGCTCGGGTTGGAGGGCGAGGTCGCAAGTCACATCGCCGACGTAAGGGACTACCCGGCGCTTGCTCGCATTTTCAAGGAAGCGCGGCCGGAAATGGTTTTTCACCTCGCCGCTCAACCGCTGGTGCGCTCTTCCTACGAGGATCCGGTGGGCACTTACGCCACAAACGTCATGGGCACCGTCCATGTGCTTGAGGCAGTGCGTCAAGCACGGAGCGTCCGCGTGGCGGTGAACGTCACCAGTGACAAGTGCTACGAAAACCGCGAATGGGATCGAGGTTATCGGGAAGACGACCCCTTGGGCGGACGGGACCCCTACAGCAGCAGCAAAGGCTGTGCCGAACTGGTTACCGCTGCGTACCGCAGATCTTTCTTCGATAATTATCGTGACACTACCTCACTCGCCTCGGTGCGCGCGGGCAATGTTATCGGCGGCGGCGACTGGGCGGCGGATCGCCTGATACCGGATTTCGTGCGGGCGACGCTCCTGGGAGTGCCCGTCGAGATCCGCAACCCCGAGTCCATCCGGCCGTGGCAACACGTGCTGGAACCTTTATATGGCTACCTGTCGCTCGCCGAACGACTTTGGGAGGACGGCACCGCGCATGCCGGCGGCTGGAATTTCGGCCCCGACGATGATGACGCCGCCCCGGTCGAAAAAGTGGTTTCGGTGCTCGCGTCGCTGTGGGGGGAGCCCGCGCGCTGGGTTGCGGCTCCGGGTTTGCATCCGCATGAGGCCCGCTTCCTCAAGCTTGACAGCACCAAGGCGCGCCAATTGTTGCATTGGAAGCCGCGCCTCGGGCTGCAGACCGCGCTCGCATGGACGGTCGAGTGGTACAAGAGCCGCGCGGAAGGTGCCAGCGCAAAAGCGCTCTGCCTGAAGCAGATAGAGCGCTACGAGGAGCTCGCCCGTCAATGATGCCTCACCGCAAATGCCGTTTCTGCGAGGCGCCGCTTTCCCTCACGTTTGCGGATCTCGGCATGTCGCCGCTTTCGAACGCCTATCTCAAGGCCGAGCAGCTCAACGGCATGGAGCGGTTCTACCCCCTGCATGCATGGGTGTGCGAGTGCTGCTACCTGGTGCAACTGGAGGAGTTCGAGAGCCCGCGGCACATTTTCGGAGAGGACTATGCGTACTTCTCCTCCTATTCCGATACGTGGCTGGAGCACGCACGGCGTTACACCGAGTTGATGATGGGGCGCCTTGGCCTCGGCCCGAAGAGCCACGTAGTCGAGCTCGCCAGCAACGATGGCTATCTCCTCCAATACTTCAAGCGGAAGGGCATACCGGTCCTCGGAATCGAGCCGGCGGCGAACGTCGCAGCCGAAGCCGAACGCAAGGGCGTGCCGACGCTGGTCGAGTTCTTCGGCACCGAAACCGCGCGCGAACTCGCTGGTGCCGGCAGACAGGCGGATCTGCTGATCGGCAACAACGTTCTCGCTCATGTGCCAGCACTGAACGACTTCGTCGCCGGGATGGCTATTCTGCTCAAACCGGGCGGCGTCATCACCCTGGAATTCCCGCATCTGCTTCGGCTGATGGAGGAGAACCAATTCGACACCATCTACCACGAGCATTTTTCCTATTTCTCGTTTTGCGTAGCCGAGCGGGTGTTCGCGGCGCACGGCCTGACCATCTTCGATGTCGAGGAGATTTCGACGCACGGGGGGTCGCTGCGGATCTTCGCGAAACGTGCCTCCAACAACGCCCTGCCTATCGGAGAGCGGGTTGCCGCGCTGCGGCAGCGCGAGCAAAAGGCGGGACTCGATCGCGCAGACACCTATTACGCCTTCGCGGAAAAAGTGAAAGCGACCAAGCGCTCACTGCTGCGTTTTCTGATCGGCGCGCGTGAGGCGGGCAAGTGCGTCGTCGGCTATGGCGCGCCGGCCAAGGGCAACACACTGCTCAATTATTGCGGCGTGCGCGCCGATTTGCTGGAGTACACCGTTGACCGCAGTCCGCACAAGCAAGGACATTTTTTGCCCGGGACACACATTCCCGTGCATGCTCCGGACAGAATCCGCGAAACGCGTCCCGATTACGTGCTGATCCTGCCTTGGAATCTCAAAGATGAAATCGTGGAGCAGATGGCCGACATACGCGCCTGGGGCGGCAAATTCCTGGTGCCTATTCCCGAGGTAAAGGTGCTCGATTGAGGTTTGTCCCGACTCCCTTCGAAGGGGCGTTTATCATCGAGCTGGAATTGCTTGAGGACGAGCGGGGATACTTTGCGCGCACGTTTTGCCAAAACGAGTTCCAGGCGCGCGGCGCCGCTCCGGTGGTGGCCCAATGCAACATCTCGTTCAATCGGCGGCGCGGCACGCTCCGCGGGCTGCATTACCAGGCGAAGCCGCATGAAGAGGCGAAGCTGGTGCGCTGCACGCGCGGCGCCATCTGGGATGTAATCGTCGATTTGCGCGGAGGCTCCGCAACGCTCTTTCACTGGTTCGCAGCGGAGCTCACCGCGGACAACCTCCGGGCGCTATACGCCCCGCCGGGCTTCGCGCACGGCTTTCAGACGCTCGCAGACGACAGTGAAGTGCTCTATCAGATGTCCGAGTTCTACCATCCCGAGTCGGCGCGCGGCGTGCGCTGGGACGATCCGGTAATAGGCATCACCTGGCCGATTCGCGAACCGGTGCTCTCGCTGAACGACCGGTCGTATCCGTTGCTTGAACGTCTCTGAGCCATGAAACTCCTGCTGATCGGCGCGAGCGGCCAGTTGGGCGGAGATCTGTTGCGTAACAATACCGGGCATGAGATCCATTCTCCTGGCCGCGACGAACTCGATCTGGCGCGGCCGGACGACGTCGCGACCGTCCTGCGGCGATACAGACCCGAGACGATCATCAACTGCGCGGCGTTTCATGACGTGCCGCTCTGCGAGAAAGAGCCGGAGCGCGCTTTCCTGATCAACTGCGTCGCGGTGCGCAACCTCGCCGCAGTGGCGAGCGAGATCGGCGCCTGGTTCGTTACGTTCAGCAGTGATTACGTGTTCGGTGGCGAAAACAAGCGCACTCCGTACCGTGAGGATGACCGGCCTGCGCCGCTGCAAATTTACGGCATTACGCGGCTTTCCGGCGAGCAGGCGGCGTTGGCGGTGGCGCCGCAGCGAGCCGTGGTGATCCGCACCTGCGGCTTGTATGGCCGCTCGGGGGCACGCTCCAAGGGCGGAAATTTCGTCGACGGCCGGGTCGCGGATGCCCGCGCCGGTCGGCGCATCGAAATGGCTTCGGAGCAGGTTGTCGCGCCGACCTCGACGGACGATCTCAGCCGCGCGGTTCTCGCGCTGATCAGGCATCCGCAGCTGGCGCCGGGCATCTATCATCTGGTGAACGAGGGCGAATGCTCCTGGTACGAGCTCACGCGGGCGGTTTTCGAGATTCTCGGCGTGAGCGCGGAGGTGGTGCCGGTCGACCGAGGTGGACGCAGCGGCGACATGCGCCGGCCGCTCTATTCCGTCCTGGCGAACACGCGCGCGCGAGCGCTCGGCGTCACGTTGAGGCCTTGGCGCGAGGCGCTGCGGGACTATCTTGTGGCCAAGCACATCAGCCGATCACCAATGAATAGTAGAGGTGCGTGAGTGCAAAACATAGCAGTCGTGCATCTGGTGCGCCGTCAAAATGGGTTGGCCCCACTTGAACGTTTCCTGAACTCATATCGGACCCATTCGGCCGGGGTCCCTCACGATCTTGCTTTTATATTTAAGGGTTTCTCAAGTTCCAGCGATCTCGAACCGTATGATCGGATATTAACTGACTTACCGCACCGTCGGCAGTTCATCTCAGATTGGGGATACGACCTCCGGCCATATTTTGAGACTGTAAAACAACTCAAGTACGACTACTTTTTTTTCCTCAATTCGTTCAGCCGCATATTGGCGCCGAACTGGCTGGCGCTCCTCGCCAGCTGGGCACAGCGAAAAGGCGTGGGCATAGCGGGAGCGACGGGCTCCTGCGAGAGCTTTGCGACCAATAGCCGCTTGAGAAAAGAGATGCTTCGCCGAATGTCTTTCTTGGAGCGCACGGCATGGCGTGCCCGCTATGTCAGGAGAGCGCCTGCTTTGGGAACTGGCCTGCTGCGAGCAGTGGCGTGGCTATTGGGAGATTTGAAGATCTGGGATCCGATATATTTCTTTCCGTTCTTTCCAAATTACCACATTCGGACGAACGCTTTTATGGCGTCGCGCGAGGTGCTCCTCCGCTTGAAAGTGTCACCAGTGCTCACGAAACTCTCGGCGTACCTTGTGGAGAGCGGTCGCAACAGTGTGACGAGTCAAGTGATGCGGGCAGGCCTAAGAGCCATCGTGGTTGGGCAAGATGGACAGGGGTTCGAACCAGAATCCTGGCACAAGTCCAATACGTTCCGGCAAGGACATCAGGAGAATCTCCTGGTTTCGGATAATCAAACCGAAGCTTACGCGCAAGCTGGCCCAGCGGTCCGCGAGGAACTTTCCCGGCTTACCTGGGGCGAGCATTCTCGTCCCGCCTGAATGCGATGGATTCGGGTACGGCAGCTAAGCCGCTTTTTGACCGACCGCTTTGCAGCGCATGCGGCGCACCCATGGCACCGTTTCTGGCGACGCGCGATTACAACCGAGATATGTCCAGCGTGGTGTTCCGCTATTCGCGCTGCGATCGGTGCGGGCTGGTGTCGCTGATGAACGCGCCGATTGACCTTCATCGTTATTATGATTCAACATACCACGCATTCCCGACCAGCATGGCGGACATAGAGCGACGCGCGGAACACGAGCAATTTAAAATCGATCTTGTGCAGCGCTTCGTTTCAAGAGGCCGTTTGCTGGAAATAGGTCCCTCTTGGGGTGCATTTTGCTTGCTCGCCAAGCGCGCCGGTTTCGAGGTCGAAGCGATAGAAACGGATTCCCGTTGCCGGGAATTCCTCGCTACTAGGATCGGGGTGCGCGCGATCGACGGCAGTGGCGAGGCCGCCACCCTCTCCCAGGCCTCCGTAGCGGACGTAATCGCTTTGTGGCATGTAGTCGAGCATTTGCGGGATCCTTGGGCGTTGATTGCACGCGCTGCCGAGCGGCTCGGCCCCGGCGGGGTGTTGGTTGTTGCCACCCCGAATCCGGCCGCGCTTCAATTCCGAATGCTGGGCCGGTTCTGGGCGCACATCGATGCGCCGCGCCACGTTCATCTGCTGCCGCCGGCGCTGCTGCACGACAAGGTTCGCGCGCTCGGCCTTGAAAAGTTGCTGTGCACGACGACGGATGCGGGCAGCCTGGAGTGCAACAAGTTCGGTTGGAGCCAGTCGCTCGCGAATTTCGCGGCGACTCGGGCGGTTAAACGAGCGCTTCGACTTTCCGGCCGCATCGCGGCCAGGATTCTTGCGCCGATGGAGAGGCGCGACGGGCTCGGCAGCGCCTACACCGCGGTGTATCGGAAGCCGACGCAGTGAACGAGGAATGGAACCGACCCGACGCGATCTATCGAGGCTTGCCAGACATTACGAGGCATGACGTGAAACCGGCGGTAACCGATTACATCAAGCCGCTCTGCGCCGATGACACGCTTGAGCCTGGCTGCGTCGCGGCGATGAAGGCGGTCCTGGACGAACGTCCGGGCGTCGCCTTGGTGGGGTGCGCGAGGCGGCTCGCGGATGAGCGCATGGCGATAGTTAAGGTCGTAGGTGCCAGAGGGCGCTTCGCGCAGATCGGCGGCCAGGCGATGATCAAGGAATGTTTCTCCTTGGGGAATCGTATCGGCGAGCCCAGCGCGGTCATGTTCAAGCGCGCCGACGCGCAAAGAGGATTCGACGAGCGTTACAGCCAGCTCGTTGATCTCGAAATGTGGCTCCACTTGCTGCAGAAGGGCGATTTTGCGTTTCTTCCCGAGTCCTTATGCAGTATCCGTCAGCACTCCAACCAGGCAACGTGGACGAATCTGCGGCACGGGCACGTCGTCGCGGATAAATCCAGACTATTTCGCGATTTTGCCCCCGCGCTTGCCGGGTCGATGAATCTAGTTCAGAAATCCCTATGGGACGGACGGATGGCACTCAGCCTCGCGCGCGCGCGGTCGGCTGGAAAGCGTATCGAGCCGCGGACAGTGCGAGAAGTTTTCTTCCCCGGAATATTTGCCCCTTTTACTTACCCCTCAGTAGCGCTGCTCGCTCGATTTCGGCTTACAGGAATTTAGGTTTGCTGGCGGTCAGCAGAATCTTCACGAAAACACTTCGGCATCCCGCAGCCGTGCGCCTGCGGCGTCCTTGGCCGACAGTGCGGGTGCATCCGCGAGCGGCCAGGCGATGCCCAGGTCCGGGTCGTTCCAGAGAATGCTGCGCTCGTGCTCGGGCGCGTAGAAATCGGTCGTCTTGTAGAGCACCTCGGCGAACTCGCTCAATACGCAAAACCCATGGGCAAAGCCGACCGGGACCCAGACCATGTTGTGCGTATCCGCACTTAGCCTGACACCTGTCCAATGGCCGAATCTCGGCGAGCTGCGCCGGATGTCGACCGCGACGTCGAAGACCTCTCCGGTGACGACCCGGACGAGTTTCCCCTGAGGCTGCCGAATCTGGTAGTGGAGTCCGCGCAGCACGCCTTTTGCCGAGCGCGAGTGGTTATCCTGAACGAAGCGCGCGCGGATCTCGGCCTGTTCGAACTCCCGTTCATTCCAGCTCTCGAAAAAAAATCCGCGCGTGTCGCCGAACACCCTGGGCTCGATCACGAGGACTTCCGGCAGGCGGGTCGGCAGGACTTTCATGAAACGCGCTAGCGCGCGCGATCATCCAGCAAGGAAAGCAAGTAGCTGCCGTAGCCGCTGCTCCCGAGCGGCGCGGCGAGCGCCTCGAGCTGGGCCGCGGCGATGTACCCCATTCGCCAGGCGATTTCCTCGGGACAGCAGATCTTCATGCCTTGGCGCCGCTCGATCGTCGCGATGAAATGGCTCGCCTCGAGCAACGATTCGTAGGTGCCGGTGTCGAGCCAGGCGTGACCGCGTCCGAGCTGCACGACCTCGAGCCTGCCCGCGGCGAGGTAAGCTTTGTTGACATCGGTGATTTCGAGCTCGCCGCGCGCCGAGGGGCGAAGCAAGCGGACGATGCGGAGCACCTCGTGGTCGTAGAAATAGAGGCCGGTCACCGCGAAATGCGATTTCGGCTTTGCCGGCTTCTCCTCCAGGCTCAGCGCGCGCCCGCCCGCGTCGAACTCCACCACGCCGTAGCGTTGCGGGTCATGCACGGGATATGCGAACACTGTAGCGCCGGAAGGTTTTTTTGCCGCTTTCTGCAGGTCGCTCGCAAGATCGTGACCGTGAAAGATGTTGTCCCCCAGCACCAGCGCGCAGGCGTCGGCGCCGATAAATCGCTCGCTGATCAGGAACGCCTGCGCGATTCCCTCGGGACGGGGCTGGACAGCGTACCGCAAACTCAGACCCCAGCGCTTGCCGTCGCCGAGCAGTTGCTCGAATCGCGGCGTGTCTTGCGGCGTCGAAATGATCTGGATGTCGCGGATTCCGGCGAGCATCAGAGTGCACAGCGGGTAGTAGATCATCGGCTTGTCGTAGATCGGCAACAGCTGCTTCGACACGGCCTGCGTGACGGGGTACAGCCGCGTGCCGCTGCCTCCGGCGAGGATGATGCCCTTCACGCCTTGCCTCGCTTGGCGTAGTTCTTCTCGATCCAGCTGCGGTAGGCGCCGCTCGTGGTCTGCGCTACCCAATCGGGGTTATCCAGATACCAGGCTACGGTCTTGCGCAGTCCGGATTCGAAGCTCTCCGCGGGCTTCCAGCCGAGCTCGCGCGAAATCTTGGTCGCGTCCATCGCGTAGCGGCGGTCGTGCCCCGGACGATCCTTCACGAACGAGATCAGCGCGGCATGAGGGCTCTTTCTGCCGGGCCGCGCTTCGTCGAGCAGCGCGCACACCGCTCGCACCACCTCGAGGTTGGTCTTTTCTTCGTTGCCGCCGATGTTGTAGGTCTCGCCGGTGCGGCCACGCGCCAGGACGTCGAGGATCGCCGTACAGTGATCCTGCACATGCAGCCAGTCGCGCCGGTGGCCGCCGTCGCCGTAGACGGGCAGCGGCTTGCCGGCGAGCGCATTCAGGATCATGAGCGGAATCAGTTTTTCCGGAAACTGGTACGGGCCGTAGTTGTTGCTGCAGTTGGTGATCAGCGTGGGCAGGCCGTAAGTGCGATGGTAGGCGCGAACGAGGTGGTCGGATGCGGCCTTTGAGGCTGCGTAAGGGCTGTTGGGCGCGTAAGCCGAGGTTTCCCTGAACGGCGCATCGTCAGGACTGAGTGAGCCGTAAACTTCGTCGGTGGATACGTGCAGGAAACGGAAGGCCTCGCGAAATCCCTGGGCGAGCTTCTGCCACCATGCGCGCCCTTCTTCGAGCAGGCTGAACGTCCCGATGACGTTTGTCTGGACGAATTCCCCTGGCCCGTGAATGGAGCGGTCAACGTGGCTCTCCGCCGCGAAGTGCACGATCGCGCGCGGCGAGTGCCGTTCGAGCAGCCGACGCACGAGCGCCCGGTCGCCGATGTCGCCGTGTACGAAGACGTAGTCCGGATTCCCCTCCACTTTCCCGAGGTTTGCCGGATTGCCGGCGTAGGTGAGTTTGTCGAGATTGATGAGCGGTTCGTTGTTCCGCGCGAACCAACCCAGCACGAAATTGGAGCCGATAAAACCGGCGCCCCCGCTAACAAGGACGGTCATTCGGCCGCTCTCGCGAGAGTTATTGGCATCGCGTTCTCGCCTGCAAATTCACGTTCTGGAGCGAATCATGGAAATTAAAAGCGGAGCGTCGCATGATGATGATGGCGGACCTGGGCGCGAGGAAGAAACGGCAATCCCGTATAATCAGCGGCTTATGCGCGGCATTCTAACCCGATTCCGGGTGCAGCGGCCGATTTGCGCCCAGCGTTCATGAAAAAAATCCTACTCGTCAAGACCTCCTCGCTGGGCGATGTCGTCCACAACCTGCCGGTGGCGACCGACATCCGCAGACATTTTCCCGATGCGCGCATCGACTGGGTGGTGGAGGAGCCGTACGCGCCGCTGGTGGCTCTGCACCCGGCGGTGCGCCGCGTCATACCGGTGGCGCTGCGCCGGTGGCGGCGACGGCTGCTGGGCGGCGCGACCTGGAAGGAGATCGGTGAATTTCGTCGGCTCTCACAAACCGAAACCTACGACGCCATCATCGACACCCAGGGGTTGGTGAAAAGCGCCTTCGTCGCGCGCGCGGCCCGAGGCCGGCGCCACGGATTCGACGCCGGCACGGCGCGCGAGCCGCTTGCAGCGCGCTTCTACGATGTGACGCATCACATCGCACGGACGCAGCACGCCGTTCCCCGCAACCGGCTGCTCGCGGCCGCGGCACTCGGTTATCGCGTCGACGATGCCGTGGACTACGGAATCGGGCTGCGAAATGCGGAGCCGGCGGCCAAGCCTTATTGCGTACTCTTGCATGGCAGCAGCGGCCGCGACAAGCTCTGGGCCGAAGCGGGATGGATCGAGCTTGGGCGGCAGCTCGCGGCACGCGGCCTTGACCGGGTATTGCCGTGGGGCAGCGAGGAAGAGCGCCTGCGAAGCGAGCGCATTGCGCGGGAATTGCACGACGCCTCGGTTCCGCCGCCGGAATCCCTAGGTCGGCTGGCGGCGCTGCTCGCCGGCGCGGCTGCAGTCGTGGGCGTGGACACGGGCCTTACCCATCTCGCCGCGGCGCTCGGCCGGCCGGTCGCCGCCATCTATTGTGGCACCGATCCCCGGCTGACCGGAGTGTGCGGCGCGCGACGTGCGATCAATCTCGGCGGGCCCGGAGTCCCGCCCTCGCCGGAAGAAGTGCTGCGAGCCCTCGAGGCAATGGGAGTGTTTTAATGTGGCAGGCGGGCTACCGGTTGCTGCTGTGGCTTGCGTCTCCCTGGGTGCTTGTGCGTCTATGGTGGCGTGGGCGAGCCGAGCCTGGTTACAGGGAACGCCCTGGCGAGCGCTTCGGTTTCTACGTCGAGCCGCCCAGCAAGCCCGTGATCTGGCTGCATGCGGTGTCGTTGGGCGAGACCCGGGGCGCCGAGCCGCTCCTGCGCGTGCTGCAGTCACGGCATCCTGAGTGCGAGCTGCTGATTACCCAAATGACCGCGACCGGCCGCACGGCGGCCAAGCAGCTCTTCGGGGACGTTCGGGTCGCGTGGCTCGCCTACGACTACCCCTCGGCGGTGAGGCGGTTTCTGCGCCATTTTCAGCCGCGACTTGGCATTCTTATGGAGACTGAAATTTGGTTCAACCTCGTACGCGAATGCGAACGGCGCGGAGTCCCGCTGGTGCTCGCCAACGCCCGCATGTCGGAAAAATCGGCGCGCGGCTACGCGGCGGCTGCGCCGCTTGTGCGAGCGGCGCTCGCTCGCCTGAGCGCAATCGGCGCGCAGACGGCCGAGGACGCCGAGCGGCTCCTGGGGCTCGGTGCGCGGGCAGTCGAAATCACGGGGAATCTAAAATTCGATGTTGTACCGGCACCTGGCGGAGAATCGCTTGCCGCAGGGTTCCGGAGCTGGTTCGGTGGCCGGAAAGTCCTACTGGCCGCGAGCACGCGCGAAGGCGAGGAGGAGCTGCTGCTCGACGCGCTCGAGGAAAACGCCCTGGGCGATGCGGTGCTGGTGATCGTGCCGCGGCATCCGCAGCGTTTCGATTCGGTGGCCCAACTCCTCGCCGCCCGCGGAATCAACTTCTCGCGCCGCAGCGCGAATGCGCCGCCGGAGGCCGGCTGCGACGTGGTACTGGGCGACAGTATGGGCGAGATGGCGGTGTACTATGGGGCGAGCGACGCGGCTTTTATCGGCGGCAGCCTGCTCGCTTACGGCGGACAGAATTTAATCGAGGCCTGTGCGGCCGGTGTGCCGGTGCTCGTCGGACCTCACACCTACAACTTCGCGCAAGCGGCGGAGAGCGCGATCGCTGCGGGCGCGGCGATGCGGGTGAAAGATGCAGGGGATGCGATCCGGCAGGCACGGGCGATCCTGCAGGACGCGGCGCTGCGCGCGCGCATGGGAAAAGCAGGGATTGCGTTTTGCGCCGCTCATCGAGGCGCGACCGATCGGACGCTCGCGATCTGCGAGCGCCTGCTCGCTAGTTCGTCCCGAGCAGGCGGTTGACTTCCTCCACGTCGCCGTCGGTGAGGCTGCCCGCCGCGGCCTTCAGCCTGAGGCTGTTGAGGAGCGTGTCGTAGCGTGCCCTGGAAAGATCGCGCAGCGTGCTGTAGACCTGCTGCTGCGCGTTCAGCACGTCGATGTTGATGCGCACGCCCACCTCGTAGCCGAGCTTGTTCGAGTCGAGCGCGCTCTGGCTGGAGACGAGAGCGGCTTCCAGCGCCTTGACCTGGGCCATGCCATTGGTGACCCCGAGGTAGGCTTGACGCGCCGACAGAGCGGCGCTTCGCCGGCTGCTTTCCAGATCCTGTTGCGCTTTTTCGCGGCTGGCGATCGCCTGCCGCACGACCGAGCTGACGTTGCCACCGGCGTAAAGGGGAATGGCGAGCTGCAAGCCTATGTTCCGGTTGATGGCATCCGACGGGGTATTGGCCACGGCGGTTGCGCTCAGGCTGGACGAGTTCCGTCCGACATTGCCGACCAGGTTTAAGGTCGGCAGATGCCCCGCGCGGCTACGCTCGACCTCGCGGGTAGCGATCTCGAGCGCGGCTTCCTGCGCGCGCACCGAATAGCCCTGGTTCGCCGCCGCGGATGCCCAGTCTTCCATGAGATTCGGCTGAGGCGGATAGAGCTCGATCTTCGGTCTGAGCGGCTCGAGCCGTTCCGGAAATTTGCCGACGATCTGCTGCAAGGCGCGCTTCTTGATTTCGAGATCGCTCTGAGCGGCGATCTCCTGGGATGTGGCGAGGTCGTAACGCGCCTGCGCCTCGTGGGTATCGGTGATAGTCGCCGTGCCGACTTCGAAGTTGCGTTTCGCCTGAGCGAGCTGCTCGGAGATCGCGACCTTCTGCGCCTGGATGAAAGCGAGATTGTCCTGCGAAGCGAGCACGTCGAAATAAGCTTGCGCGACGCGAACGATCAGGTCCTGGGTCGCCTGGCCGAACGTGGCTTCGGCCTGCGCCGCTTTGAAGCCGGCCTCCTTGTACACCTGGATGTTCTGCCAGTTGAACAAAGGCTGCGTGAGCGTCACGGTGAAACCGTTGGTGTTGCCGGTCCGCGTCTGCGGCTGCGTGCCGGGGGTGTTGCGGAACGAAATGCTGATATCGTTATCTTGGGTGAATGCGGTCGCGCCGACGGTAGGCAAAACCTGCGCCAGTCCCTGGGGCAGGTTCTCCAGGCCTGCATCGCGCGAGGCGCGGGCGGAACCGTAGACGGAATCGTTTGCGAGCGCATCGCGGTAGGTCTGCAGCAGGTCGGCCGCCAAGGCAGCCGGCGCGACGCAGAACAGGACCGACAGAGCCAGCGATCGGAACATGGCAATTCAATACGAGACCGTCATTGCCGCGGCGCGCTCACTTCAGGCGACACCTTCGGTCGGCGTTGGGGGTTCGCCGGCCGTTCGCCCTGCTGCGGCGCAGTGATCGCCTTCATTTCTAGAATTCAAAGCGCCTGCGCTGCGGCGCGTTTTTGAGGGGAGCGATATAAGTTTCAAAGAGATTGGTGGTGTGGTACGAACCTTCTGCGATGCAGGTCACCAGCTGCGCTTCCATCACCGGCGGATCTCCCACGATCGCGAACAGTCTGCCTTCCGGCCGCAGCTGGGAAAGGAAGCCCTGGGCCATCGAAGGAATCGAGCCGGTCAGGGCGATCACGTCGTAAGGTGCGTGCTGGCCCCAGCCTTGCGCCGCATCGCCCAGCTCTACGGTCGCGCTGTCCACGGCGGCGCGCAAAAGATTCTGCTCGCCGAATGTCTTGAGCCGCGGGTTGATCTCGACCGAGTACACGTGTTGCGCGCGCGCGGCAAGCAGTGCGGTGAGATAGCCGCTTCCGGTGCCGACTTCGAGCACGCGGTCGCTTTTCTTCACTGCAAGTTCCTGCAATATCCGCGCCTCCATCTTGGGCTGCATCATGCGCTCGCCCTCGTCCGCATTCTCGTAGAGGGGAATCTCCAGATCCGAAAAAGCAAGCGCCCGATATGCCTCCGGCACGAATTCCTCGCGCCGGACGACATAGAGCAGATCGAGCACGTCCTGGTCCAGCACCTCCCAGGGACGAATCTGCTGCTCGACCATGTTGAACCGGGCTTGTTCGACATTCATCGGGAAGGAGGGGGATCGCGCGAAAGGCGCCGATTCTAGCACTGTGTAATAATAATTTCCTTAGACCAATGCGGATCTTCTCAAGGCGTTGCCGCCGCGTTCATCCGATCGAGAGCGAAACCTGTTTAATGCAAATCTCCGAAGAACGCTATGGCGATGCACTGGTGCTGACGCTTGCCGGGCGGATCGACAATAGCACCACCGAGACGATCGAGACTGAGCTCGACCTATATGTCGCGTCCTGCCGCTCCGGTAGTGATCGCTTGGTTCTTGATTTTTCAGGGGTCGATTACATCAGCAGCGTCGGCCTGCGGGTCCTGATGCTGGCCGCGAAACACGCCCGCGAGCAGGGCGGGACGATCGTCGTCGCCGCGTTGCAGCCGGTGGTGCGCGAGATCTTCGAGATCAGCCGCTTCAATCTCATCTTCGAGTGCTTTGGCTCGGTCCGCGAGGCCCTCGCCAAGGTCTCGCCAGAAGGTCTTGCGGCCTATGACTCCGGCCGCGCCGCGTGACCATGGCCGCTCTGTGGGTGACGTTCTGGGGAACGCGGGGTTCGATTCCCGTCGCCCTGGATTCGACTTCGATTAAGGAAAAACTTGTCCAAGCCCTGGTCGCTGCAGCCGGCAAAGACCTGAGCACACCTGAGAAGGCGCGCGCGTGGATGGAGAGCGAACTCGACTTCTCAGTTTCTCACACCTTCGGAGGAAACTCGCCTTGCGTGCAGCTCGATGCGGGCGGCCCCGAGTACGTGTTGTGCGATCTCGGCAGCGGGGTCCGCGCATTCGGAAGCCGCGTGTTTAAACGGCACGGTCCCGAGAAAGCTAATATGTACCACGTATTCGTTTCCCACTTGCACTGGGACCACATCATGGGCTTTCCGTTTTTCGCTCCGGCTTATGTTCCGGGCAACACCATACGGATCTACGGGTGCCACAAGGAGCTCGAAAGCGCCCTGCGCAGGCAACAGGACGCACCCTGTTTCCCGGTGCCGTTTCACCGCCTTGGCGCCACTATAGAGTTTGTGACGCTCGAGGCGGGCCGAAGCTACGACATTGCCGGATGGAGCGTGACGGCCAAGCTGCAGAGCCATTCCGGGGATTCCTATGGCTATCGCTTCGTCCGTGACGGTCGGATCATCGTCTATTCGACCGATTCGGAGCATAGGCTTGACGACCCGGACGCGGTAGAAGGCGCGGCAACTTTTTTCGCCGATGCGGATCTCGTGATTTTCGATGCCATGTATTCTCTCGCCGAGGCGGTGTCGGTGAGGGAAGATTGGGGACACTCAAGCAATGTGGTCGGGGTCGAGCTGTGCCAGCTCGCCAACGTCAAACACCTGGTTCTGTTCCACCATGAACCGGCGAACAACGACGAGCGCATCGCTGAAATCTGGCGCGAAACGCTGCGCTTCGAGGAAATCACCCGCTCGGGTGAGCAGCTGCGTGTCTCGGCGGCCTACGACGGCCTGGAGATCGAGCTCTGAGCGTCGAACCACTGCCGAAAGCCGGGAACGCCGGCCGGTTTTCGGGGGCGGCAGACAACAACGCCAAATCAAGCCGCGCGCGAAAGTGGCTCGGTGCACGCGGCACGGGGCCCGGCTTGGTACTACTTGCGGTGCTCCTGGTGCCGGTGCTCTGGCAGGGGATGCCGGTAATCGGAGCGTTGCGCCTTGCCTGGCTTGATGCGTACCAGGCGGTCTCGCCGCGCGTGCGGCACTCAGCGCCGGCCGTTATCGTTGCCATCGACGAAGCCAGCCTAGACCGCTTCGGCCAGTGGCCTTGGCCGCGTACGCTGGTCGCAAAGTTGATCGACAAGCTGAGCACTGCAGGTCCGGCCGCCATCGGTGTCGATATCCTCTTTCCCGAGACCGACCGCCTGTCGCCTGAATCGCTGGCACCTTCGATCGCTGCAGCCGATCCCAGATTAGCCGCTCGCCTCGCTGCGCTGCCACGCCACGACGCGACCCTTGCGGCCTCAATCAGGGCCGCCCCGGTCGTGCTGGGAATCGCGGGCCTTGAATCGGGAACTGCCTCCTCGGCAGCGCCGATGACGCCGTCACTGCAACAGGGCGTCGATGCGCGAGCGTTCGTGCGCCACTATGCTTCTGCGCTGCGCAGTCTGCCGGAAATCGATGCGGCGGCGGCCGGACACGGGCTTCTGAGTGCGGATACCGAGGGCGGGGTGGTCCGGCGCATGCCGATGGCGGCGACGATCGGGACGGTGCCGGTGCTGCCATTCAGCCTGGAAACGCTGCGCTTGGCGAGCGGAAACGGGCTGTTCGTCGTTCACGGCGGCGCGGCGGGCGTCGAATCCGTAAGCATCGGCGACTTGACCATTCCAACCCAGGCAGACGGTCGGCTGTGGGTGCATTACACGCCGCATGATTCGGGCCGTTTCGTTTCGGCCTCTGAAGTGCTGACGGATAGAGCCGATCGTGCGCAATGGGAGCGCAAGCTCGTGCTAGTCGGCGTCACCGGGCTCGGCCTGATCGACTATCAGACCACGCCGCTCGGGGAGCGCATGCCGGGTATCGAGATTCACGCACAGGTGCTGGAGAACGTGTTCGACGGCGGCTTGCTGGCGCGGCCGCCCTGGGCCCTCTGGGCGGAAGCCGCTACCCTGATCGCGTTCGGGGTGCTGGTCGTCTACGCGGTACCGCGTCTTTCCGCGCGCGGCTTGGTGATCCTAATGGCTCTACTTCTGCTTGCCCTCGCCGCGGCGGGATTTGCGGCCTACAGAGGGAAAGGTCTGCTGCTCGACGCGTCGGTCCCGGCCGCAGCGCTTGCGCTACTGTTCACCGTGATGCTCGCCGAAACGCTCGCCGAAGCCAACGCGCAGCGCAAGCTGCTGCGCGAACGCTTGCAGCGCGAGCGCGAGGAGGCCGCGCGCCTGGCCGGTGAGCTCGACGCCGCGCGGCGAATTCAGATGGAAATTCTGCCGCAGGCGGAAGTGGTATTTCCGGGCGAGCGGCGCTTTGAATTGTATGCCTCGATGGAGCCGGCACGGGAAGTGGGAGGCGACCTGTACGATTTTTTCATGCTCGATCCCGACCGGCTGTTTTTTCTTGTCGGCGACGTCTCAGGTAAGGGATTGACCGCCAGCATCTTCATGGCGGTGAGCAAGGCGCTGTGTAAAGGTACGGCACTTCGGCACGGCAAGCGTGTCGATGAATTTTTACATGAGGCGAGCGCCGAAATCGCGCGGGAAAATCCGGAATCGCTATTTGTGACGGCTCTTGCCGGCTTGCTCGATGTGCGCACCGGTTACCTCCTTTACTGCAGCGCCGGGCACCCGGCCCCGTTCGTATTCGCTCCCGACGGCGAAATCGCCTGTCTTGAGAGGGGCGGAGGGCCGCCGTTGTGCGTGCTGGACGGTTTTCAATACGTCGCCGCTGACTATCGAATGAGTCGCAGCGAGACCTTGTGCTTGGTCACCGACGGTGTCACCGAAGCCATGAACGAGGCGGGCGCGTTGTATGGGACAGCGCGGTTACGCGACGCCATCCGAAGCGCGCGGCAGGCTCGGAGCGCCGAAGCGCTCGCCGGCGCGATTCGCGCCGATGTGGCGCGATTCGTCGCCGGCGCCGAACCCGCCGACGATCTGACAATGCTTGTGCTGCGCTGGAATGGCCCCGAGGAGATGTAGCGCAGCCGCGCGGCTTAGCGCACGCTGATTTCTACTCGCCGGTTGCGCGGCTCGGAGACGCCTTCCGGTGTGGGGACGATAGGCTCGCGCCTGCCACGGCCCGCGGTCCGAATGCGGTCGGCCGGAATTCCCATCCCGATCAATATCGACTTCACCCGCTCGGCGCGCTGCAGCGACAACGCATCGTTGGGCTGGTCGGGACCGACCAAGTCAGTGTGGCCGATCACGGTGATGTCCGGCGCCTGCCGGCGCGCCATCTCGGCAAGCAGGCGCTTCACTTCTTGGTTTGACTGCTCCGTGAATTCGTCAGTGCCGCTTTCAAAGTAAAGAGTATAAGAGATCGGTCGCGGCGGCTGCGCCGCAAGCGCGGCGCCGAAAACTTCCTTCACTTCGCCTTCGCTTGCCGTGTCGCGCCGCATGCCGCCGTCGGGTGCGGTGCGGGCGGAGGCGTACGCGCTGTTTAAAACCGTACCGCCCTTCGGATTTTGAACGGTGACCGTACCAACTTTACCGTCCTTGTCGGGCAGCAGAACCACCAAATCCTGGCGCCCGGCGCAACCGCCCAGAATCAGTGCAACGGCCGCGAGCGCGCCGTACGGTAAGCGCACGTCCAATGCGCTTGTCTAGTCGGTGGTTTTCACCAGGAATTCGGTGCCACGCACCCCGAGAATCGACGATGGCGTCTTGATCTTCACCCCATCAGGGGAATGCTTGGCGATTTTGCCGGACACCACGGAAAGCGTCCCTTTGCGCAACGTCGACTCGAAGGCGCCTTCGTAAGTCGTGGAATTGAAGGCGTAACGCTCGATCGCCAGCACGCTGTTGGGGCCGACCGACAGCAGCGAATTATCAATGAACGCTATGCCTGCCGAGCCGTCAGCACCGGTCACGACGGTGTCGGTGGCCTGCACATAGGTTCCGACTTGCGCGGGCAGGCGCTGGCCTCCGCGCTCGATGTACACCGAGCCTTTGGCAACCTTCATCTGGCCAATGTCGTCGGCCCACGCGGCAAGCGGTGCCAAACCGCACGCACACGCAAGAAGCAAGCGGCGAATCATAACTGAACGAGTTGCCAGCATATTATCCTCCTGATGTGAAGCATTACGCATCGTCTCCGCGGTGTCGGCGTCCGAGCGGACGCTTTGTTCCTATAATAATACCCAATCGGCAAGTTTCCGGCACATCCCCCCGTGGCCAACACCTCCCTGTCCCGCTTCCCTGCCCGGATGAATTCCATGCCCGAGATTCGGAGCTTCGTCGAAGGCGCCTGCACCATGGCCGGAGTCGGACGAGAAGATTGCCTGAAACTGCTGCTCATTGTCGAGGAATTATTCACTAATACTGTCACCCACGGATATCGCGGGGAAAGCGATTCACCGGTCTGGATAGCATTCGAGCCCTGCGAGTCCGGATTTGCACTGCACTACGAGGATGCAGCGCCTCCGCACAATCCGTTCGGCGAGTATCGTCCGATGGACACCACCATCCTGGTCGCCCAGCAGCCCGTGGGCGGACTCGGCCTGAAGCTGATACGGAATCTCGCCACAGACTTCAGCTACAACCGCGACGACGACCGCAACTGCATCAGCGTGACGTTTGCCGTGAGGCCGCGGGACTGAAGCGCTTGTCAACTGCGCGGGCTTGAGGTAACGTTCATCCGAGCAACGTAGGGGTCCTGGCGTGGATTCGATTCGCGCCGGGTGAGAGCAGACCCTTCGAACCTGATGCGGATAATGCCGCCGCAGGGAAGCGTTGAGCAGCTGGTCTCCTCGCTACCCTGCGTTTCATGCATGAGAGGAGCACCATGAACGCCAATCCGAAATTTCTGGCCCAGACCGCGCGGGTCGATGAAGCGGCGGTCAAACCGCTGCCGAACTCGCACAAAGTCTATGTTCAGGGCTCACGCCCCGACATCCGTGTGCCGATGCGGGAAATCAGGCAGTTGGACACACCGGCTTCGTTTGGCGCGGAGAAAAATCCCCCGATTTTCGTTTACGACACTTCCGGGCCATACACCGACCCGCAGGTGAGGATCGACATCCGGCAGGGCCTTGCGCCGCTACGCGCGAAGTGGATCGAGGAGCGCGGAGACACCGATGAACTGCCGGGGCCGACATCGAAATACGGTCGCGAACGCCTGGACGATCCCAAACTTGCCGAAATGCGCTTCGACTTGAGGCGCAAGCCGCGCCGCGCGAAGGCCGGTATGAACGTATCGCAGATGCACTACGCGAAATGCGGCATCGTCACGCCGGAAATGGAGTACATCGCGATCCGGGAGAATCAGCGACGCGATGCCTTGTCCGAGCTTATTACTCGCGAGCATCCGGGGCAAGACTTCGGTGCGTCGATCCCAAAACAGATCATCCCCGAGTTCGTGCGCGATGAGGTCGCGCGCGGCCGCGCCATTATCCCCGCGAACGTCAACCATCCGGAAACCGAACCCATGATCATCGGGCGGAATTTCCTGGTGAAGATCAACGCTAACATCGGCAATTCGGCAGTGACTTCCGGCATCACCGAAGAAGTCGAGAAGATGACTTGGGCGATCCGCTGGGGTGGCGACACGGTGATGGATCTTTCTACGGGCAAGAATATTCACGAAACGCGCGAGTGGATCATCCGCAATGCCCCCGTGCCGATCGGCACCGTTCCAATTTATCAGGCGCTCGAGAAGGTGGACGGCAAGGCGGAAGAACTCACTTGGGAAATCTTCCGCGATACGCTGATTGAGCAGGCCGAACAGGGTGTGGACTACTTCACCATCCACGCCGGCGTGCGCCTGCCGTTCATTCCGCTCACGGCGAGGCGCATGACGGGAATCGTGTCGCGCGGGGGCTCCATCATGGCGAAGTGGTGCCTCGCGCACCACGAGGAGAGTTTTCTCTACATGCGTTTCGAGGAAATCTGCGAGATCATGGCGGCCTACGACGTGTCGTTCTCGCTGGGGGACGGCCTGCGGCCCGGCTCGATCCACGACGCCAACGACGAAGCGCAGCTCGCTGAACTCAGGACGCTTGGCGAGCTGACCGACATCGCCTGGCGCCAAGACTGCCAAGTGATGATCGAGGGGCCGGGCCACGTGCCCATGCAGCTCATCAAGGAAAACATGGACCTGCAGTTCAAGTACTGCAAGGAAGCGCCGTTCTATACCCTCGGGCCGCTCACCACGGACATTGCGCCGGGCTACGACCACATCACCAGCGCAATCGGGGCGGCGATGATCGGCTGGTATGGGACAGCGATGCTCTGCTACGTTACGCCGAAGGAACATCTCGGCCTGCCCGACAAGGACGACGTCAAGGACGGAATCATCGCGTACAAGATCGCCGCGCATGCGGCCGATCTCGCGAAAGGCCATCCGGGCGCGCAGATCCGTGATAACGCGCTCTCCAAGGCGCGCTTCGAGTTCCGCTGGGAGGACCAGTTCAATCTCGGCCTCGACCCGGACAAAGCAAGGCAGTTCCACGACGAGACGCTGCCACAGGAAGGAGCGAAACTTGCGCACTTCTGCTCCATGTGCGGTCCGCACTTCTGTTCGATGAAGATCACACAGGACGTGCGCGAGTACGCCGAAAAGCGCGGCCTATCGGAGCAGGACGCCCTGAAGAAAGGCATGGAGGAAAAGGCGGTGGAATTCGTGAAAAAGGGCGCGGAGATCTACACCAAGGCCTAAGCCCTTTCCGCTAAAACTCGGGGCGGGGCCGGAAGCTGCCCCGCTTCTTCTCTTTTCGGGAGCCGCTGTGGACCTAGTTGTGCCCGCAAAAGCCTTGATACTTGGCGTGGTCGAGGGCCTGACGGAGTTCTTACCGGTCTCCTCCACCGGCCACCTGATCCTCGCCGGCGATCTGCTCGGCTTCAACGGCGAGAAGGCGAAGGTGTTCGAGATCGTGATCCAGACCGGCGCGATGCTCGCGATCGTATGGGAATACCGCACGAGGTTCTGGGGTGTGTTCGTGGGCCTTGCTTCCGACCACGCTGCGCAGCGCTTCGCGCTCAACCTCGCGATTGCTTTCCTGCCTGCGGCCCTGTTGGGCCTAGCGTTCGGGAAGCTCATCAAGGCCTATCTTTTCCACCCCGTACCCGTCGCGCTCGCGTTTATCGTCGGGGCGTTTGTGATTCTCTTGGCCGAGCGGCGCAATCGCGTGCCGCGGGTGAGCGAGGTGGACGCGATGAGCTGGCTCGACGCGTTGAAGGTCGGCGTCGCGCAGGCGTTTGCGCTGATCCCGGGCACTTCGCGCTCGGGCGCCACTATCATCGGCGGGATGTTGTTCGGCCTGTCGCGCAAAGCCGCAACCGAGTTTTCGTTTTTTCTCGCCGTGCCTACGCTCATCGCTGCCGGTGCGTACGACTTCTGGAAGAACCGCGCTCTGTTCGATTCAGGCGATTTCGGCGTGTTTGCGGTCGGCTCGGCCGCAGCGTTCGTTTCGGCTTTCTTTTGCGTGCGCTGGCTGCTGCGCTACATCGCTACGCACGACTTCAGACCATTTGCTTGGTACCGCATCGCTTTCGGCGCAGTCGTACTCCTTACGGCTTGGACCGGCCTCGTGAACTGGTCGGCGGGCTGATACCGCCATGCCGGGGGCGCCCCGCGCGTATTGGGTGTCTCGGCGCGGGTTTTTACGGAACAGACCCCGGCGCGATCAATAACGCCGACACAGCCGGACTGCCGCTGGTCAACCCTGTATCCAGGGTAGGCCGGCGGCGCGCCAGCCACCGACCGAATTTCGATGTCCGTGCGCGTCCTTGTCGCCTTCGAAGCCCTCGAGAACGTTGTAGCTGTTTGGGTAGCCGACCTGGGTCGCGGCGATCGCTGCCTGGTGGGAGCGTGCCCCTGAGCGGCACAGAAACATCACCGGCGCCTCGGTCTTCGCCACCTTGGCGTGAAGCTGCTCCACGAAGTGCGGATTGCGCTCGCCGCTTGGAAACGTATTCCATTCGATGAATACCGACTCGGGGATGTGCCCGACGTATTCCCATTCGGCTTGGGTGCGCACGTCGACCAGCTTTGCCCCCGGCACCTGCCGCATGAGTATATGCGCCTCCGCGGGTAGCAGCGCCCCCGCGTAGGCCAGCTTCATCGATTCGGCCCGCTGTCGGGCTCGAGCGAGAATGTCTTCTATAGAGTCGGTCGGCATAGCGCAATCCGGAAAAATAGAACTATCTAGTTTAACGCGCGATCCGAAAGAAGTCGGCAGTTGCCTCGCACCGGCATGGTGCGCATAATGGCCGCTTCGCGCCAGCTTGGTGCGCCACCCCGAAGGTCACTCCAAGTGCTCGCTTGTGGCACAATGGCCTGCCTTTTTTGCGCCAGATGGCACGGATTCTGCTGAATTCGGCCAATTTAGCGCTTTGTTTCACCTTCCCGACCAATAATCCCACCTCTGAGGAGATCGCGAAATGGCAATGTCTGCCAATGACGTCATGAAAATGATCAAGGAGAAGGAGGTCAAATTCGTCGACCTGCGATTCACCGACACGCGCGGCAAGGAGCAGCACGTTTCCGTGCCGGTCAAGGCCTTCACCATGGACAAATTCGAGAGCGGACATTTTTTCGACGGTTCCTCGATCGCGGGCTGGAAAAGCATTGAAGCCTCGGACATGCTGCTCATGCCCGATCCAGACTCGGCGCGCATGGATCCCTTCACCGACGAGCCGGTGCTGAACATCACCAGCGACTGCGTCGAGCCCTCCGACGGCAAGGGCTACGACCGCGATCCGCGCACTATCGCGAAGCGCGCCGAGGCGCACCTGAAGTCCACTGGCCTCGGTGACACTGCCTACTTCGGACCCGAGCCAGAATTCTTCATTTTCGACTCGGTCACTTGGGAGGTGGCCATGTCCGGTTGCTTCTGCAAAATCAAGTCCGAGGAAGCACCGTGGTCTTCCGGCGAGGAATTCGAGGGCGGCAACATGGGCCACCGCGCCCCGATCAAAGGCGGCTATTTTCCGGTGCCGCCGACGGACACGCTGCAGGACATCCGCAACGCCATGGTGCTCGCAATGGAGCAGCAGGGTGTCGAGTGCGAAGTGCACCATCACGAAGTGGGTGCGATGGGCCAGAACGAGATCGGCACCAAGTTCAACAGCTTGGTGAAACGCGCCGACTGGATGCAAATCCTCAAGTACACGGTCTGGAACGTTGCCCATTCCTATGGTAAGACCGCGACCTTCATGCCCAAGCCCGTCGTGGGCGACAACGGCTCGGGCATGCACGTCCATCAGTCGGTGTGGAAAGACGGCAAGAACCTTTTCCAAGGCAACGGCTACTCGGGCCTTTCGGATTTCGCCCTGTATTACATCGGTGGAATCATCAAGCACGCTAAAGCATTGAATGCCATTACCAATCCGGGGACGAATTCGTACAAGCGTCTGGTGCCAGGGTTCGAAGCGCCGATCAACCTCGCTTACTCGTCGCGCAACCGCTCCGCCGCCTGCCGCATCCCGCTCGTCACCAACCCCAAGGCGCGCCGGGTGGAAGTGCGCTTCCCCGATCCGACGACCAATCCTTATCTCGCCTTTGCGGCGATGCTGATGGCCGGGCTGGACGGCGTGCAGAATAAGGTTCACCCCGGCGACCCGATCGACAAGAACATGTACGACCTACCGCCGGCCCAAGCGAAAAAGGTCCAGCAGGTATGCTCATCGCTCGAAATGGCACTGGAGTGCCTGAACAAGGATCGTGAGTTCCTGACCAAGGGTGGAGTGTTCTCCGACGATATGCTCGATGCCTATTGCGGTCTGAAGCATGAGGAACTTACGCGCTTCCGCATGACCACGCACCCGGTCGAATTCGACATGTATTACAGCGCCTGACCGGGACCCAGTACCGCAAATCCACCTGCTGCCCGGAGCGGGACGGGGTGTCCAACCAGGTGTCCCGTCATTTTTTCATTTGAAATCAGGGTCATTTTCGCCTACACTTAGAGTTCCTGATACGGGCTGGGGAGGTCATGGCGCTGGACAAGCGATTGATGGGCTGGGCTTTTCTCGCGTTGGTGACGCCCTTCGGGCACGCCCAAAGCGAGGTCTACAAGTGCCCGGACGGGAGCGGTCGATCGACCTACACCAACGTCAAACGCGACACAGTCGGCAAGAATTGCACTTTGGTTACCAAGGAAGTTTCAGTGGTCCCGGCCCAAGCCCCGTCCCGCGTTACACCGTCTTCTACCGCGTCGGGGGGGTTCTCCGCGCGCAACGAAAACCGTCGCAAAATCCTCGAGTCGGAGCTTCAGAACGAGGAGCAACTACTCGTCGACGCCAGGCAAAAGCTCGCCGAGCAGCAAGGGATCCGCAACGGGGACGAGCGCAACTACGCCCGGGTGCTCGAGCGGTTAAAGCCGTACCAGGAAGCCGTCGACCAGCACGCCAAGAATATCGAACAGATCAGGGACGAGCTCGGCAGGCTCAAATAAATGCGGCGACCGTCCCCCGGGCGCGATCCGCCTGGAGCGAAGACGGGCGCAAGGCGCCGCAAAGAAAGTTGTTTCAACCCGTCGCGCCGCACCGCGGTCAAAAGGGTGCGCGGTTGCTAAGCTGCGGTGCTTCTGCGTGGCACCAATGGCTGCGACTCTCGCTGTAGCTTCCTCGAGTGAATTCCGCAATCCTTTTCGGCCTGGACTTGCTCGCCACCGCAGTGGTATTGCTGGATCGCGGGCTTCACGTGAAGTATGTGAATCTGGCCGCCGAAGCGCTGCTTGCAGTCAGCCGCAGGGGCATTCTCGACCAGCCCTTTCCAGCGCTGTTCGCTGATTTGGGGCCGCTCGAAAGCCTGCTGCGTCAGGCGATCCGCGAGGAACGGGGTTTTGCCGACCAGGATTTGGTCCTTGCGAAAGTGGGCCAAGAGCCGCTGCACCTGAACTGCATTGCATCGCCAGTGGAGTTGCCGCACGCAGCCCTGCTGCTTGAGCTGCGACCCATCGATCAGCGGCTGCGCATTGAGCGCGAAGAACAGCGGATGAACCAGCACCAGGCGAACCGGGAGCTGATACGCAATCTCGTCCATGAAATCAAGAATCCGCTGGGGGGATTGCGCGGATCGGCGCAGCTATTGGAGCGTGAGCTGGACCGGCCTAATCTGCGCGAATACACCCGGGTCATTATCAAGGAAGCCGACCGGTTGCAGGCGCTTATGGATCGCCTGCTTACCCCCCATCGTCCACCGAACCATCTGCCCATGAATATCCACGAAGTGTGCGAGCGGGTGCGCAGCCTTGTCCTGGCTGAGTTCCCTGCGGGCATCGGGGTGGAGCGAGACTATGACGTCAGCCTGCCTGAATTTCGCGGCGACCCGGAGCAGTTGATTCAGGCGGTGCTCAATATCGCTCGCAACGCTGCGCAAGCGATCTTGGACGACGGCCCTGGAACGTTGCCCGCCGGCCGCGGGAAGATCGTGCTGCGCACCCGGATAACGCGGCAGGTAGTGCTCGCCCGACGTCTGCACAGGCTGGCATTAGAATTGCAAGTGATCGACAACGGCCCGGGCGTACCGCCGGAGATTCGCGACAAGATCTTCTATCCACTGGTGTCCGGGCGCGAGGGCGGAACAGGGCTTGGCCTGACGCTTGCGCAGACTTTCGTCCAGCACCATCACGGGGTCATCGAGTGCGAAAGCCAGCCGGGCAGAACCTGTTTCCGAATCATGCTACCACTGCGCTGAAAGACCGTGATGAGACCCGTTTGGGTCATTGACGACGACCGCTCGATCCGGTGGGTATTTGAGAAGGCGCTCACCCGAGAAGGCATTCCCTTCAAGACCTTTGCGCAGGCTACCGAGGCGATTGAGGCGCTCTCCGGCGGCGTCCCGCAGGTGCTCGTTTCCGACATTCGCATGCCGGGCACTTCCGGCTTGGAGCTGCTGCAGAATGTCAAGCAACGCTTTCCCAATCTGCCAGTCATCATCATGACCGCGTATTCCGATCTCGAGTCCGCGGTGGCCGCCTTCCAGGGAGGGGCCTTCGAATACCTACCGAAACCGTTCGATGTCGACCAGGCAGTCGAGCTGATACGCCGCGCCTTGGATGAGAGCGTGCGCGAAGATCAGACGGAGGAAGCTCTCACCGCTTCACCCGAAATCCTTGGGCAAGCGCAATCCATGCAGGAAGTGTTTCGCGCGATCGGTCGGCTGTCTCAGTCGAGCGCCACCGTGCTCATCACCGGCGAATCGGGGACCGGCAAGGAACTGGTTGCGCGCGCGCTGCACCGCCACAGCCCGCGCTCGGACAAGCCCTTCATTGCCATCAACACGGCGGCGATGCCGAAAGACCTGCTGGAGTCCGAGCTATTTGGACATGAGCGCGGTGCCTTCACCGGCGCGCAGGCGCTGCGGCACGGACGGTTCGAACAAGCCGAAGGAGGCAGTTTGTTCCTCGACGAGATCGGCGATATGCCGGCCGAGTTGCAGACGCGGCTGCTGCGCGTACTGTCAGACGGCACTTTCTACCGTGTCGGTGGCCACCAGCCGATTCGCGCCAGTGTTCGCGTCATTGCCGCGACCAACCAGGATCTGGAAACGCGGGTGCGCGAGGGTTGGTTCCGCGAGGACCTCTATCACCGGCTCAATGTGATTCGCCTGCGCCTGCCCTCATTGCGCGAGCGCCGCGAGGACATTCCGCTTCTGGCCCGCTACTTTCTCGGCAAATCGGCGCGTGATCTCGGCATCGAGCCGAAGCGCCTCTCGGATTCGGCGATGGCCTATCTCTCGGTTCAAGACCTGCCGGGCAATGTACGGCAACTGGAAAACGTCTGCCACTGGCTCACCGTGATGTCGCCCACGCAGCTTATCGAGGTCGGCGATTTTCCGCCGGACCTTCGCGAAGAAGCCACGCCCGCGGCACAGGCGGACTGGCTCACCGGACTCGAGCGCGAGGTGGACCGGCGCTTGGCGCGCGGCGAGTCCAACATCCTCGACGCTCTATCGAAGAGTTTCGAGAAAACACTCATCGCTAAGGCGCTTGCTCACACCGGCGGCAGGCGAATCGAGGCGGCCAGCTTGCTCGGCATAGGCCGCAACACCATCACCCGCAAGATCGGGGAGCTTGGCATCGAGGATCGGGATTTGTCGCCGGAGGAATAATGATTTGGCGTAACCGCTTTTACCGCAGCTTCAGCGGCAACCGGCTGTCACCGCAAATGAGGCACGAGCGTCCGTGCGGGGTTCTACAATAACGCAGAGTCGGACTTAGGAAATTCCGTGAACCTTGCATCCACCATCGCGCCGAAGATGACGGGTGTTCCCGCCGGCGTCGAGATCCGCGGCCCGATGACCCCCGAGTACGCCGGGATTCTGGCTCCGGAGGCTCTCGCCTTCATCGCCAAACTTCATCGCGCGTTCGAATCGCGTCGACGCGAGCTCTTGTCCCGGCGCGCCGCGCGCCAGAACGAATTCGAGGCGGGAAGGATGCCCGATTTTCCGCTCGAGACGGCCCACGTCCGTAATGGCGAATGGACGGTTTTGTCCCAGCCCAAGGACATGCTCGACCGCCGCGTCGAAATCACGGGACCGACCGATCGCAAGATGGTTATCAACGCGCTCAACTCGGGCGCCTCCACGTTCATGGCGGATTTCGAGGATGCCAACTGCCCGACTTGGGCCAACATGGTCGAGGGCCAGATCAACCTGCATGATGCGGTACGTAAGACGGTTAGCTTTGAGCAAAACGGCAGGCAGTATCGCCTGAACGACGAGGTCGCGGTCCTCATCCCGCGCCCGCGCGGCTGGCATCTGGATGAGAAACACCTGCGTGTCGACGGGGGACCCGTTTCAGGCGGAATCTTCGATTTCGCTCTGTATTTCTTCCACAATGCGAACGAGCTACTCGCGCGTGGCACCGGCCCGTATTTCTACCTGCCGAAAATTGAATCCCGTCTTGAGGCGCGCTTGTGGAACGATATCTTCAGACTGGCGCAGGACGAACTGGACGTGCCACAGGGCACGATCAAGGCAACGGTGCTCATCGAAACCGTTCTCGCCGCGTTTGAGATGGACGAGATTTTATGGGAGCTGCGCGAGCACTCCGCCGGGCTCAACATCGGCCGCTGGGACTACATTTTCTCGTGCATCAAGAAATTCCGTTCGAACAGGGATTTCTGCCTGGCCGACCGCGCGCAGGTCACGATGGCCGCGCCGTTCATGCGCGCCTACGCGCTGCTATTGGTGAAGACCTGCCATCGACACGGCGCGCCGGCCATGGGCGGGATGGCGGCGCAGATCCCGATCAAGAACGATCCCGCGGCCAACGAAGCTGCGCTCGAGAAGGTCCGCCAGGACAAGGTACGCGAAGTCAAGGACGGCTGCGATGGGACATGGGTTGCGCACCCGGGTCTGGTGCCGATCGCGAAGGAAGTGTTCGACAGATACATGCCCCAGCCTAATCAGTATGGCAAGCAGCTCCCGGATTTATTCGTTACCGCGAGGGACTTGCTCGACTTCCAGCCCGAAAAACCGATCACCGAAAACGGGCTGCGCAACAACATTTCCGTGGGCATCCAATACCTGGGCGCCTGGCTCGCGGGAAACGGCTGTGTGCCGGTGTTCAATTTGATGGAGGATGCGGCCACCGCAGAAATCTCGCGCTCACAAATTTGGCAGTGGATCCGATCACCGAAGGGCGTGTTCCCCGACGGCCGCAAGGTTACGAAGGAACTGGTTCGCAAGCTGCTGGTGGAGGAGCTGCCAAAGGTGAAGGTCCATCTGGGCGAGGGCGCGTGGCAGGCGGGCAAGTACGAAGACGGAGCAAAGCTCTTCGAAAAGATTATCCTCGACGATCATTACGTCGAGTTTCTAACCTTGCCGGCCTACCAGCTGATCGACTGAAGCCCGGCCGGCTAGTGCATCGCCGCGACGACGCGCTCGGGCGTAAGAGGCAGTTCGCGCACGCGCACGCCGAGCGCGTTCTCCACCGCGTTGGCAATCGCTGCTGCCGTCGGGCCTTGCGCGGCCTCCCCCGCGCCGACCGCGGGAAACTCCGGCCGATCGATAAGCTCGACCTCGACGGCCGGCGTCTCGCTGAATTTCAGGATCGGGTAATCCTCCCAGCCGAGGCTCGCAATGCCGCGGGTGTCGAATTTGACCTGTTCCTTTAGAGTCCAGCTGGCAGACTGAATCGCGCCGCCCTCGATCTGGTTGACCACACCGTCAGGGTTGATGACCAGCCCGACATCGACTGCGAGGACGAGCCGTTTCACCCGCACCTCGTGGTCGACCTGGACTTCTGCGACCGCCGCGCAATAGGCGCCGAGGTTTTTGTATTTAGCGAATGCGACGCCGTGGCCACGGCCTTCGGCGGATTTCCAGCGATTCCAATCGGCCCGTCGCGCGGCCGCGTCGATCACCGCGCGAGCACGCGCGTCCCTCAGATGCCGCAGTCGGAAGACGATTGGATCGATGTTCGCCGCCCGAGCGAGCTCGTCCATAAACGATTCGATCGCAAACACGTTGGCGTAGGCGCCGAGCGAGCGCAGCGCCGACGTGCGTACCGGCATTTCGTGCACGTAGTGGTTGATGACACGCTGGTTCGGGAAATCGTAAAGCGGAATGGCGTTGCGATCCGCGGCACCCGCGGGAAGGGGCATATTGACGGCCGAGCCCCGCTCGAAAGGCTTTGCAAGATGCCACGCGGCGACCAGCGCCGGGCTGTCCGAGCGGCCCGGCCGGTGGCTATGGCCGTTGCTCCACAGCTCGTGCTGCCAGTCTACGATGCCGCCCTCCGAATCCAGCGAAGCGCGGAGCGTGAGAGCCATTGCCGGTCCGCAAGGAGCCCAGCCGAATTCGTCGTCGCGCATCCACTGCACCTGCACCGGCCTCCCACCCGCGGCCCGCGCGAGCAGCGCGGCGTCAAGCGCGACATCGTCGGCGCCATTGTGCCCGTAGCAGCCCGCGCCCTCTACGTGCCGCACGACGATCGCGTCCTCTCGCAGGCCGAGCACCATCGAGAGATCGCGACGCAAATTGAAAATTCCTTGGCTCTGGCTCCACACTAAGAGCGAATTGCTCCGCCACTGCGCAATCGCGCAGGAGGGACCGATGGAAGCGTGTGAGATGTAGGGCTTGGTATAAGACGCTTCGAGCACCTTCGCCGCGCGGGACTTCGCCGCGGAGTCCGCTTTTTCGCTGATGACGCGATGCTCGGTCGCATGGTGCCTAAGCCACGCGTAAATGTCCCGGGGCAACGGATCGGTCTCCTCCCAGACGCACGCACGGCGAAGCACGCGTTGAGCCGAGACCACCGTGTCCTCCCGCTCGGCCAGCACTCCGACAAAACCTCCATCGCGCACTACGGCGACTACTCCCGGCATCGATTTTGCGTTGTTTTCATCGAGCGAGGCGAGCCCAGTGAACCCGTGCGGCGGCCGAACCACGCGGCCGTAGAGCATGTCGGGCAGAGACAAATCTTGGACGAAGCGCGCCCGGCCCGCGATTTTATCGGGCAAGTCTAGGCGTGGAGCCGATTTGCCCACCACGCAATAGTCAGCGGGTGGCTTCGGTTCGATCGCGCCGGAGAGTTCGCGGTCGAACAGCGCGTCCTCGGCGCATTCCCAGAAGCTCGTGCTGCGGCCTGCGACGCGGACCACTCCGCCCTCGACTTGCAGCGTTCCAAGCGGGGTGCCCAGTCGTTTTGCCGCCCGCTCGAGCAGGAGCGAACGCGCTTCCGCGCAAGCGCGGCGCAACGCCGCGCCCGAGTCCTGAATCGAGAGGCTACCCGAGGTGACGCCTTCGTCGGGGCTCGCTGCAGTATCGGCCGCGACCATGCGGATGCGCTCGGGCGCGATACCCAATTCCTCGGCCGCGATCTGCGCCAGCGCCGTCAATATGCCCTGCCCGATCTCGACTTTGCCGCTGAATATCGAAACGGTGCCATCGCGATGAACACGCAGCCACTGCGAAATACGCGGATTTTTCTCCAGACTCCCTGGACGCTTGAGCTTGCTCTCCGCGACGGTGTTCACGCGACCATTTCCTCGGCGGCGCGCAGCACCGCGCGCACCATGCGGTTATGCGAGCCGCAGCGACACAAGTTGCGGTCGAGCGCCGCGCGCACTTCGTCTTCAGTAGGCCGGGGGGTTTTCGCAAGCAGCCCTGCAGCGCTGATGAGAATGCCGCTCGTGCAATAGCCGCATTGCGCCGCTTGCTCGGCGAGGAACGCCTGCTGCAGGGGATGCAGCTTGCCTCCGGCGCTCAGTCCCTCGATGGTAGTGACTTCCTTTCCGACCGCGGACCATAGCGGCGTGTCGCACGCGGGTGCAGCGTGGCCGTCGATCAGCACAAAGCAGGCGCCGCATTGGCCGCTACCGCAGCCGAAACGAGTGCCTTTCAGCTCGAGATCGTTGCGTAGGACGTAGAGCAGCGGCGTATCGGCGTTCGCCTCGACCTCGGTCGCGACTCCGTTTACGGTCAGCCGGAAATGTTCGGTCACGGATTCGAATCTCCTTGGCACGCGGAGTCTGTCCGCGTCCCAGATTGCTAATCGACCTTCGCTCCGGAGAACTTCACAACCTTCGCCCACTTCTCGATGTCCCGCTCCAAGAATTCTCCGAATTCGGCCGGCGTCATGTGCATCGGAATGGCGCCCTGCTTGGCCCAGGCGTCCTTCACGTCGGGCAAATTAGCGACTTTCCGGATTTCCGAGTTCAGTGTTTCGATGATCGGCTTCGGCGTCGCGGCGGGGGCCATTATTCCCAGCCAAATCACTGCGTCGTAGCCTGGCAAACTGGCCTCGTTCAGGGTTGGGACTTCGGGCATGATGGAGGAACGAGTCTTTCCGGAGGTGGCGATGGCGCGGACCTTCCCCGCCCGCGCGAGCTGTGCCATGGTCGTGATCGCGTCAAACATCATCTGTACGTTACCAGCCAAGACGCTGGTGCGCGCTTCAGCGCTTCCCTTGTGCGGCACGTGTACGACGTCGATTCCAGCCATCGCTTTGAACAGCTCGCCTGCCATGTGATAAGGCGTGCCCGGACCCGAAGAGGCGTAGTTGAGCACGCCAGGCTTCGCCTTGGCGAGCGCGATCAGCTCCTTTAGATTCTTTGCGGGCACTGACGGGTTCACCACCAGAAGCAGGTCAGAGTAGTTCACCGGCGCGATCGGCGCCAGGTCGCGCATGAGACTGTAGGGCTTCTTAGTGAAGAGTGATTCGTTCACCGTGTGCGTGTTCGACATCATGAGCAGCGTATACCCGTCAGGGGCGGATTTCGCTACCGCGTCGGTGCCGATGATCGCGCCGGCGCCTGGCCGGTTCTCGACCACGAAAGGGTGCCCGAGGGCCTTCTCCAGACGGTCGCCGAGAAAGCGCGCGTAGATGTCCGCCGGACCGCCGGCAGAGTATGGCACGATGATTTTTACCGCCTTCGTGGGGTAGGTCTGCGCCAGCGCGCCGGCCGACAGGCACGCCGCCGTCGCGAGTTCGGCCCCAATGCGCAGCAGATTGAACGGTTTCATGTTTCCTTCCTCCTATGTGATGTGCAGGCCGGCGGCCCGAGTTCTTGCGAACCGCTTCGCAGGCGGAGAACTTAACGCTCCGGCGGGGAATCCATTCCTGCGTGGCGCAGCAGCGCATCGATCGTGGGTTCGCGCCCGCGGAACGCCTTGAACGACTCGAGCGCAGTTCGGCTGCCGCCGACGGCCAGAATTTCGTCGCGGAAGCGCGCGCCGGTCTGGGCATTGAGCACCCCGTTTTCTTCAAAGAGGCTATAGGCGTCGGCAGAGAGCACTTCAGCCCACTTGTAGCTGTAATAGCCGGCGGCGTAGCCTCCAGCGAATATGTGCGAGAAGTTATTCGGGAATCGGTTGTACTCGGGCGGAATCGCCACCGCAACCTTTTCCCGGATTTCGTCGAGCAACCTCAACGGAGTTTTTGTCCCCGCGGGATCAAAGATATTGTGCAGGTGCATGTCGAAGAGCGCGAACTCGATCTGGCGAACCGTCTGCATGCCGCTCTGGAAATTCTTCGCCGCCACCATCTTGTCGAATAGGGCGCGCGGCAAAGGCTTTCCCGTAACGACATGCGCGGTCATTGGACGGAGCACCTCCCATTCCCAACAGAAGTTTTCCATGAACTGCGAAGGCAGCTCGATGGCGTCCCACTCGACGCCGCGCATCCCCGAGACCCCCAGATAATCGACTCGCGAAAGGAGATGGTGCAAGCCGTGGCCGAATTCATGGAAAAGAGTGATCACTTCTTCGTGAGTAAACAGGGCAGACCGGTTTCCGACGGGCGCAGGAAAATTGCAGATGAGATATGCAACCGGCGTCTGTAGACTGCCCGCGAGCCGCCGTCGCGCAATGGCCTCATCCATCCAGGCCCCGCCGCGCTTGGTATCGCGGGCGTACAGATCGAGGTAAAACTGACCCACCAGGATGCCCTCGCGATTGGTGATGCGGAAAAAGCGCACGTCCGGATGCCAGGTTTCGCCTGAATCGACAGTGATGCGCACGCCGTATAGGGTCTCGGTCAGGCGAAACAAGCCTTCCAGGACTTTCGGTTCTAGGAAGTACTGTTTTACCTCCTGGTCGGAAAACGCGTAGAGCCGGGCGCGCAGTTTTTCCGAAGCAAAAACGATGTCCCAAGCCTCGAACCGGTCCAGTCCCAACTCGGCGCGTGCGAACCCCCGCAGCTCCGCGTAATCTTTGCGCGCATAGGGCAGCGCCCGCGCCGCGAGGTCGTAGAGAAAATCAAGCACTGCCTGGGACGACTCCGCCATCTTCGGCACGAGCGAGTATTCGGCAAAGCTTTGATAACCGAGGAGCTGCGCCTTTTCCCTGCGCAGCTGCAGTTCCTCGGCGATGATCGGAGTGTTGTCGAGCTCTGCCTTTCCGAATTCGCTCGCCCGCGTCACATGTGCGCGATAGAGCGTTTCGCGCAAGCGGCGGGTCTCGGCGTACTGCATCACCGGCACGTACGAGGGAGCATGCAGGGTCAATTTCCAACCGCCGCGACTGCTCTTGCGAGCCGCGTCCTGTGCGGCTTCCAGCACGTCTTTTGGGATTCCGGCCAGTTCCATGGGGTCCTCGATCAGCACCCAGAACCCGTTGGTCGCGTCGAGCAGGTTTTCGGAGAATTTCGCCTCGAGCGACGCGAGTTTTTCCTGAATCTCGGCGAAGCGGGGCTTCTTCTCCGGTGGCAGCTCGGCTCCGCCCAAGCGAAAGTCCCGCAAGGCGTTTTCGACGACCTTGCGCTGCGCCTGCGACAGGGCGGCGAATTCCGCCGATACGCGCAGCGCCTTGTATTTCTCAAAAAGACCGAGGTTCTGCCCAAGCTCGGTCCAGTACTGGGTGACCTCGGGCAAGGTGGCGTTGTAGGCCGCGCGGATCTCCGGATTGTCGTCAACGGCGTGCAGGTGGGCGACGGCTCCCCACATGCGCGACAGACGTTCATTGGCTTCCTCAAGCGGCTCGACAAAATCGACCCACGTCGCCGGGGCGCCGGTCGCGGTGAGCCCGACGATGATTGCGTAATTTTCGGCGAGCAGCTGCTCGACTGCGTGCGCGAAATGCTCCGGCCGGATCGACGCGAAGCGCGGCAGCCCGGAAAAATCGAGTAACGGGTTGTGGTCCATGAGGATTGAGGGAGTCGTGCGACTGCTCGCCTTTCAGTTCACGATTTGCGACTTGCCAGACGTTCCGCGGCGAGCACGGTATTCTCGAGCACCATGGCGATGGTCATTGGGCCGACCCCACCCGGTACTGGAGTAAGGTGCGAAGCCGTTCCGAGCACCGCCTGAAAATCGACATCGCCGGCTAAGCTGCCGTCCTGCAGCCGATTGATCCCGATGTCGATGACGACGGCGCCGACCTTGACCATGTTGCCGGTCACGAGCTTTGGCTTACCCGCGGCCGAGACAAGAATGTCCGCCTGTAGGGTCATGGCGCCGAGATCGGGTGTCCTGGAATGGCAAATGGTGACCGTGGCCCCTCGCTGCAGGAGCAGGAAGGCCATCGGTTTGCCGACGACATTGCTGCGACCGACCACGACTGCGTGCCGCCCTGCCGGGTCAATACCCTCGCGCTCGAGCAGCTTCATCACTCCCAAGGCAGTACACGGCACGAAACGTGGGTGGCCTGCGGCAAGCAGACCCATATTCAGCGGATGAAAGCCGTCGATGTCCTTCTCAGGTGCGATCGCCTCGAGCACGCGCCCGCTGGAGACTTCCGGGGGAAGCGGCAGCTGCACCAGGATGCCGTGGGTGCGAGCATCGCTGTTGAGAGTCCGGATGCACCCGATCAACGCCGCTTCGCTGATCGTAACCGGCAACTCGATGTGTTCGGAGTGCAGGCCCGTTTCGCTGCAAGCCTTGATCTTGTTGCGCACGTAGACGCTCGACGCGGGGTTTTCTCCTACTTGCACGACTGTGAGGCCGGGCTGAAGGCCTGCGGCGGCAAGCGCCCGCACGCGTCGGCGCAACGCGTCGCGCAGCTCGCACGCGATGGCGTTACCGTCGATGACGCGGGTCTGCACTAGGGGAAAAAACGGTGCAGCAAAGGGGGCAAGGCGCGCATTCTAACACCCGGGATTTTCCTGCCCTGGCTGAACGGGCCGCCGCGCGATCCCTTTGATAACGCGGGACTCTATTTTGTATAATATGAAATCCAATTCCGTAATATGGAATAAACCGCAATTGATCCGGGTCAGCGGGCGGGGTAAGCTTCCAGACATTCTCCGCAGGCTCTGAAATCCCGTCCCAGCATTCGCATCGAAAGGGAAACGTGATGTCCGCGCTGCCCCAATTCCCAGCCGCCGACGATCCCGACATTCTTGAGACGCAGGAATGGCTCGACGCGCTGGAAGCGGTACTTGAGCGCGAGGGCGCGGAGCGCGCCCATTACCTGCTTGAGAAGCTGGTCGACAAGGCGCGTCGATCGGGAGCCTACATCCCGTTTTCGCTGAACACGGCGTACCTGAACACGATTCCTCCGCACTTGGAGCAGCGGTCTCCCGGCGATCATGCGTTGGAGGAGCGCATACGCTCTTTCTGTCGCTGGAATGCGATGGTGATGGTGGCGAAGGCGAACAGGTCCGACGACGAGCTGGGGGGACATATCGCGAGCTTCGCTTCGGTTGGGACGCTGTTCGGCATCGGCTTCAATCATTTTTGGCACGCCCCGCATGAGGGCCATGGAGGCGACTTAGTGTACTTCCAAGGCCACTCCTCGCCGGGCATTTACGCGCGTGCTTTTCTCGAGGGTCGGCTGACCGAGGAACGGCTCCTGAACTTCCGCCGAGAAGTGGACGGCAAGGGGATTTCCTCTTACCCGCATCCCTGGCTTATGCCTGATTTCTGGCAGTTTCCAACAGTGTCGATGGGCCTGGGGCCGATCCAGGGCATCTATATGGCGAGGTTTTTGAAATACCTCCACGCCCGCGGCCTTACCCGTACCGAAAACCGCAAGGTGTGGGTGTTCTGCGGCGATGGCGAGATGGACGAGCCGGAGTCGATGGGTGCGATTGGTCTTGCGGTGCGCGAGAAGCTCGACAATCTGATCTTCATCGTCAACTGCAATCTGCAACGCCTGGACGGGCCCGTGCGGGGGAACGGCAAGATCATCCAGGAGCTCGAAGCGGATTTTCGCGGGGCCGGGTGGAACGTGATCAAGCTAATCTGGGGTTCGTACTGGGATCCTCTGTTTGCGCGCGACAAGGACGGTGCCTTGCTGCGCGTGATGGAGGAAACGGTCGACGGCGAGTACCAGAACTATAAAGCCAATGACGGCGCTTACGTACGCAAGCATTTCTTCGGCAAGGACCCGAGGCTGCTGGAGATGGTCTCGCGCATGACCGACGATGATATCTGGCGCTTGAACCGAGGTGGCCACGACCCGCACAAGATCTATGCGGCCTACGCGGCTGCGGTCAAGCACGAGGGCCAGCCCACCGTGATCCTTGCTAAGACCATCAAGGGATACGGTTTGGGCAAGCAGGGCCAGGCGAAGAATCCTACGCACCAATTGAAAAAGCTCGACATCGCGACCATCCGCGAGATCCGCGACCGCTTCAACGTGCCGATCCCGGAAGACAAGCTCGAGGAGCTGCCCTTCTACAGGCCGAGGGACGACGACCCGGTCATGGTCTATCTGCGCGAGCGTAGGAAAGCGCTCGGGGGCTATCTGCCGCAGCGCCGCCGCAAGGCCGATGGCGCGCCAGCAGTGCCGCCGCTTTCCGCTTTCGAGGCGCTGCTGAAGGGCTCGGAGGGACGCGAGATCTCCACCACCATGGCGTTCATGCGCGTTCTCACCGCGCTGGTGCGCGACAAGAACATCGGCAAACACATCGTGCCCATCGTGCCTGACGAGGCGCGAACGTTCGGCATGGAAGGTATGTTCCGCCAGCTTGGCATCTACTCCTCGGAGGGACAAAAGTACGAGCCGGTGGACAAGGATCAGGTGATGTATTACCGCGAGGACAAAGCGGGACAGATCCTCGAAGAAGGCATCAACGAACCGGGTGCGTTCTCCTCTTGGATTGCCGCGGCGACCTCGTACAGTCACTCGAACCTGGTGACGGTGCCGTTCTACATCTTCTACTCTATGTTCGGCCTGCAGCGGATCGGCGACCTCGCCTGGGCGGCGGGCGATCAGCGCGCGCGGGGGTTCCTCCTCGGCGGCACATCGGGACGCACGACGCTGAACGGCGAAGGGTTGCAGCATGAGGATGGCCACAGTCACATCCTCGCCTCGGTCATCCCAAACTGCGTTTCCTACGATCCTACTTTCGGCTACGAGCTGGCGGTGATCGTCCACGATGGCTTGCACCGGATGGTGGAAAACCAGGAGGACCTCTTTTACTACCTCACCGTCATGAATGAAAACTACGAGCATCCCGCGATGCCCGCCGGCGCCGAAGACGGAATCCTGAAAGGCATGTACCCGTTCAGGGACGGCTCGAAAAAGAAGAAGCACCGCGTGCAACTCATGGGCTCGGGCACGATTTTGCGCGAGGTGATTGCCGCGGGCGAGCTGCTCGAGGCCGACTGGGACGTCGCGGCAGACATCTGGAGCGCGACGAGCTTCACGGAACTGCGCCGCGACGGGCTTGCCGCTGAACGCTGGAACATGTTGCACCCGGAAGGCAAGTTGCATGCGCCATACGTGACCCGGTGTCTGGAAAAGCGCCCCGGACCCGTGGTGGCTGCCACCGATTACATCAAGGCGTTTGCCGACCAGATCAGGCCGTTTATTCCCAGAGAGCGCGCCTACCGGGTGCTCGGCACCGACGGATTCGGCCGATCGGATTCACGTGCCAAGCTGCGCCACCACTTCGAAGTCAACCGTTACTTCGTTGCGATCGCCGCGCTCAAGGCGCTCGCGGATCAAGGCGAGGTAAAGCCCAAGACGGTGGCCGACGCCATCAAGAAATACGGCATCAATCCTGACAAGCCCGATCCGGTTACCGTTTAGCCCGCTCAAGAGCCAGGATGGGAGCGGGCGCCCAGCTCCCGACCCGGAACGAAAACAAGCATGGCAACCCTCAGAGAGATCGTCGTCCCTGATATCGGCGACTTCAAGAACGTCGATGTCATCGAGGTTTTGGTGAAGCCGGGGGACGCCATCCATCCCGAGCAGTCTCTGATCACGGTGGAATCGGACAAGGCGACGATGGAGATTCCATCGCCCGCGGCAGGTACGGTGAAGGAACTCCGCATCAAGGTCGGCGACAAGGTGTCCACCGGCAGCCTGCTCCTGATGCTAGAGGCGGCGGAAGGCACGCCTGCCCCTGTTACGAAACCCGCCGCGGTCCCGACGCCTGCTCCCGCTCCAGCCTCTGCGCCCGCGCGTGTTGCGCCGACCGTGGTGCCGCTGGCCGGCAAGCCCGATCCGGTTCCGTACGAGCCCGCGCCGGCTCCCGGTTTCACGCCGCACGCAAGCCCCTCGGTGCGCAAGTTCGCGCGAGAGCTGGGCGTCGACCTCGCCAAAGTGAAAGGCTCCGGTCCGAAGGGCCGCATCACGCAGGAAGACGTGCAAGCCTTCGTCAAAGGGGTGATGAAAGGGGCGCAGGCGGCACCCGCGCCCTCCGCACGGGGCGGCTTCGGTTTCGACCTGCCCGAGTGGCCGCAGGTGGATTTCGCGAAGTTCGGTCCGGTCGAAACGAAACCTCTGTCGCGCATCAGGAAACTCTCGGGTGGATTTCTGCACCGCAACTGGGTCTCCATCCCGCACGTCACGCAGCACGATGAAGCCGACATCACCGAGCTCGAGGCTTTTCGAAAGGAGAACGCGCAGGTCGCCGAAAAAGAGGGCTTCAAGCTCACCATGCTCGCCTTCCTGGTCAAGGCGTCGGTCAACGCGCTGCGGCAGTTTCCGGATTTCAACGCATCGCTCGACAAGACCGGCGAGAATCTGATCGTCAAGAAGTACTACCACATCGGCGTCGCGGTCGACACGCCCGATGGGCTGGTGGTACCCGTGATCCGCGACGCGGACCGCAAGGGCGTCTTCGATCTTGCCCGCGAGCTGGCGGAAATCTCCAAGCTCGCGCGGGAGAAGAAGCTCAAGCCCGACAGCATGCGCGGCGGCACCTTCAGCATTTCCAGCCTCGGCGGCATCGGGGGCACGGCGTTCACGCCCATCATCAATGCACCCGAGGTTGCGATTCTAGGCGTGGCGAGATCGCAGATGCGGCCGGTGTACAAGGACGGCGCGTTCGTTCCGCGGCTGATGCTGCCGCTGTCGCTCGCCTACGACCACCGCGTCATCGACGGGGCGGCCGGCGCGCGCTTCACGACTTATCTGGCCTCAGTTCTTTCCGACATCCGCCGTACCCTTTTGTGAGGTCGGCGTGGCGCAGATGATCGAAGTCAAGGTGCCTGACATCGGCGATTTCAAGGATGTCGAGATCATCGAAGTCCTGGTGAAACCCGGCGACCAGGTGGGGAAAGAGGCCTCCCTCATCACGCTGGAGTCCGAAAAAGCGACTATGGAAATTCCGTCCTCGGACGCCGGTGTCGTCAAGGAACTGCGGGTCAAGGTAGGAGACAAGGTCTCCAAGGGATCGGTCATCGCCTTGCTCGAGGCGGAGAGTGCCGTGGCAGCGCCGCCCGCGCCGAGTCCGGCTGCCGCCGCGGCACTGGCGCCCACGGCGCCGAAGATTTCCGCACCTACCGCAGCCAGGGCGTTTAGCAGAGCAGCCGACATGACTTCCGACGTACTCGTCCTCGGCTCCGGCCCTGGAGGCTACTCCGCGGCGTTTCGCGCCGCCGATCTCGGTATGAATGCTGTTCTGGTCGAGCGCTATCCTACGCTTGGCGGCGTCTGCCTCAACGTCGGTTGCATCCCCTCCAAGGCGCTGCTGCACGTCGCCGCGGTCATGGACGAGGCAAAACATTTGTCCGAGCACGGCATCGTCTTGGGCGAGCCGAAGGTGGATCTCGATGCGCTGCGCGCCTGGAAGGGCAAGGTGGTTGGCAAACTCACCGGCGGGCTTACCGGCATGGCGCGCATGCGCAAGGTGACGGTGTTGCAGGGCACCGGCGCTTTCGCCGGGCCGAACCATCTCGCTGTAGAAACGAAAGACGGGCGCAAGATCGTCGCATTCAGGAATGCGATCATCGCCGCTGGCTCGCAGTCGGCGAAGCTCCCCTTCGTTCCGGAGGATTCGCGGATAGTCGATTCGACGGCCGCGCTGGAGCTGCGGCAGCGGCCGAAGCGCATGCTCGTGATCGGTGGCGGCATCATCGGGCTGGAAATGGGCACGGTGTATTCGACGCTAGGCGCCCGGCTGGATGTGGTCGAAATGCTCGATGGCCTGATGTCCGGAGTGGACCGGGATCTGGTCAAGGTGTGGCAGACGTTCAACGCACGCCGCTTCGACAACGTGATGCTCAAGACCAAGACCGTGAAAGTCGAAGCATTAAAAGAAGGGCTGAGGGTGTCCTTCGAGGGCGACAATGCCCCGGCCAAGCCGCAGCTCTACGACATGATCCTGGTTTCCGTGGGCCGGATTCCCAACGGTGGGAAGATCGGCGTCGACGCTGCCGGCGTAGCGGTGAATGAGCGCGGCTTCATCCCCGTGGATGCGCAAATGCGCACCAACATCCCGCACATCTACGCCATCGGCGATATCGCCAAGCAACCCATGCTGGCGCACAAGGCGGTGCACGAGGGCCATGTCGCCGCCGAGGCGGCCGCCGGCCGGAAGTCCTACTTCGATGCTCGCGTGATTCCTTCGGTGGCGTACACCGATCCTGAGATCGCCTGGGTGGGCTTAACCGAGGAAGAAGCGAAAAAGCAAAGCGCCAAGTTCGGGGTTGCCAAATTTCCCTGGGCAGCCTCGGGGCGCGCCATCACCAACGGCCGCGACGAGGGTTTCACCAAACTGATCTTCTCCGAGGAAACGCACCGCGTGATCGGAGGTGCCATCGTCGGAGCCGGAGCGGGCGACCTCATCAGCGAGATCGCGCTCGCCATCGAAATGGGCGCCGACGCGGTCGATATCGGCAAGACTATCCATCCGCATCCGACGACCAGCGAATCGATTGGAATGGCGGCAGAGCTGTATGAAGGCGTCTGTACGGACCTGCCGCCGTCGAAGCGACGATGACCCAGGACGAGCTCAAGCAGGCGGTCGTCCGCGAGGCGATCAAGCACGTGGTGGAGGATGCCGTGATCGGCGTCGGTACCGGTTCGACCGCCAACGTTTTCATCGACGAGTTGGCGAAGGTGAAAAACCGCATTGCCGGTGCCGTAGCGAGTTCGGAGAAGTCCGCCGAACGGCTAAGGGGTCACGGCATTCGCCTCTTCGATCTGAATGGCGTCGACGAGTTGCCGGTCTACATCGACGGCGCCGACGAGGTCACCGAGCACCTTGCCATGATCAAAGGAGGCGGAGGAGCGTTGACGCGCGAGAAAATCGTCGCCGCGGTCGCGAAGAAATTCGTTTGCATTGCGGACGAATCGAAGCTCGTGCCGGTTTTGGGAAAATTTCCGCTGCCGGTGGAAGTGATTCCCATGGCGCGTGCCTACGTCGCGCGCCAGATGGTGAGGCTCGGCGGACAACCTAAGCTGCGCGAGGGTTTTACCACCGACAACGGTAACATCGTGCTTGACGTGTGGGGCCTGTCGATCCTCAACCCGGTCGAGCTCGAGACCGCTGTCAACAACATCCCTGGCGTCGTCACCAACGGCTTATTTGCCCGGCGCGGCGCGGATGTGCTGCTGCTGGGGACGAGAGAGGGAGTGAAAACGATCGCAAGAAAGTTCTGAGGATTCCGGAGCTGAAGCGTACCGATGCTTCCGTTTTTACCTGAATCCTAGCTTTTCGGTGGCACGTAACCGGAAGCGACGTCGGCGCCGGAGCCAAAGAAGTGCTTCTCCATCTGCTCGGCGAGATATTTTCTGGCACGGCTATCGGCCAGGTTCAGCCGGTTCTCGTTGATAAGCGTGGTCTGGTGCTTGATCCAGGCCTGCCAGGCTTCCTTGGACACGTTCTCGTAGATGCGCTTGCCGAGCTCTCCCGGGTAGGGCGGGAAGTCGAGCCCTTCGGCCTCGCGCCCGAGCTTGACGCATTTCACCATCCTCGCCATCGCTGCGGCTCCTTGTTGGCAATGACGCCGATTCTAGCGCGAATCAATTCGGCAGAGAACACGAGGAAAGTGTAGGAGCGGCGCCCGGCGCTTTCTGCAGCAGACTTGTGGCGGCTGCTCAGAGGTGCTTTACCAGAACCTTCGAGCGCCGCTGATAGTTGTATAGCGCCTTCTTTTCCTTCGGCAGCGCGGCGACTTTCGCTTCGCCGAAACCACGCTCAATGAACCAGTGCGTGGCGCGCGTCGTGAGCACAAACAATTTTTTCATCTTTCGCGCACTTGCCTGCGATTCGACGTGCCGCAGCAGCCGCTCCCCGTAGCCCTCATCCCGATAATCCGAACGCACCGCGAGACATGCCAGCTCGCCCGCGCGGACGCCGGGGAAGGGATAGAGAGCCGCGCAGCCGACGATCACTCCGTCGTGCTCGACGACGGCGAAGTCCGCGATTTCACGCTCTAGAAGCTCCCGCGGGCGGCGCACCAGCGTCCCGTCTTGCTCGAGCGGCTCGATCAGTTGGAGGATTCCGCCCACGTCATCTATCTTCGCCGGCCGCAGCTTCACCACTTTGTCGGCAGTGATCATTGTGCCCGAGCCTTCGTGCGTAAAGAGTTCGATCAGCAGCGCGCCTGGAACGTTCCGCCCGATGACGTGCGCGCGCTGCACGCCGCCGCGCACCGCCTCGACGGCATGCGCGAGATAAAGCTGCGTGTCTGCAGTGAGGCGATTGCCGCGCGCAAGCAATTCGGCTGATTCTTGAGCCGTCAATTCCGGCAGGAGCTGGCCCTCCTTGTTTTCGACTGGCGCGTCGGAGAAGAACACCAGCTTTTCAGCGTGCAGCGAAGTGGCCGTCGCCACCGCCACGTCCTCCATAGCCAAGTTGAAGACTTCTCCGGTAGGGGAGTAGCCGACCGGCGACACGATCGCGATATTGCCTGCGTCAATGCAGCCTGAGATCGCCTGCGCGTCGACTTTACGCACGGAGCCCGTATACTGGAAATCGACTCCGTCGTGCACCCCCATCGGCTGCGCGGTGATGAAATTTCCCGAGGCCGTGTTGATCGCTGCGCCCGCCATGGGAGAGTTGGGAAGCCCGAGCGAGAGCAGCGCATCGATCTCCACTCGCAATAGCCCGACTGCTTCCTTGACACATTCGAGCGCAACCGGATCGGTAATTCGCAGGCCTTTGGCGTAGCGTGACTGCAGCTTGCGGCGCTTCAATTGCGCTTCGATCTGAGGGCGCGAGCCATGCACCAGCACCACGCGTACGCCGGCGCTGTGCAGCAGGTTGATGTCGTGGGCGAGCTCGACGAACTTGCCCTCGACGAATATCTCTCCGCCGAACGCGAGCACGAAGGTTTTGCCGCGGAAGGCATGGAAATACGGGGCGACCGAGCGGAACCAACTGATGAACTGCGCGTCAGGGGGGATCGGCATGCTTGCCATTTTTGTCGACGAAGACCGATTTTATCCAGTTGCCGCCGGGAGATACAGTCGAATCAGCGCCGTGATGAGATGTTCGCTGTCAGACGGCCTAGCAGTCGCCCCACAGCACCTGCATCGCTGCTATCGCCGCGAGCGGCGCGGTTTCGGTGCGCAGCACCCGAGGTCCGAAGTGCACCGGGACAAACCCCTTGTTTTGCGCGTGCCGCTGCTCCTCCGGCGAAAGCCCGCCTTCGGGTCCGACGAGCAGCGTCACCCTTTGCGCTGGGTTGAGTCCCTTCAGATCGCGTTCCGCCTCCGGAGCAAGCAGCAGTTGCAGCGCGTCACCCAGGGAATGCGCGAGAAACGTCTCGAGACCCGAGATTGCAACCACCTCGGGAATGCGGTTTCGGCCACACTGTTCGCATGCGGCGATGACCACATTGCGCCAGTGCGCCACACGCGTGTCGGCGCGGTCGCTCGAAATTCTGACGACTGAGCGCTCACTGACAATCGGAAAAATTCTTCTCACCCCGAGCTCGGTCGATTTTTGCAGCGTCGCGTCCATCCGATCGCCGCTGGAGACGCATTGGGCGAGCGTGATCGCAACTGGTGACTCGCGCTCGATCGCTCGCCCCGACAACACGCGAGCATGCGCCGCATGGCGGGAGATCTGCGTGAGTTCGGCCGAGAACTCACCGCCTTCGCCGTTGAACAGCGTGATCGCGTCTGCGCGGCGCAGTCGCAGCACCGCGCAGTGTCGGACGGCGCGCTCGGGTAGCTCGAGTTCGGAGCCAGCGGAAAGCTTCGCCGGCACGAAAAACCGGGGCGTGGCGCGTGTCGTGGGAGGCTTCATGTTAGAATTTTAAACGCATTTTTCGACGCATCTTCTCATGGCAAGCTTGCAATCGGCTTTCGAGGGTGTTGGGTCGAAGGCTCCCGATTTTGATCTTCCCGGTGTTGACGGCAGGCGCTTCAGTCTCGCCTCGAGCCGGGGGCCGAAGGGCGTACTCGTGATGTTCATCTGCAACCACTGTCCTTACGTCAAGGCTGTACGCGAGCGAATCGTGCGCGACTGCCTCGAGCTCAAGGGCCGCGGCGTCGGTTCGATCGCTATAATGTCGAACGATCCCACCGACTACCCCGAGGATTCGTTCGAGAACATGAAGAAAGTTGCGGCCGAATTCCGATTTCCGTTTCCGTACGTACTCGACGAGACGCAGGAAGTGGCTAAGGCCTACGGCGCAGTCTGCACCCCGGATTTCTTCGGCTACAACGCCGCGCTCGAGCTGCAATACCGGGGACGTCTCGATGCGTCCAGGCGCGAGCCGGTGCCATACGCGCCGCGCGAGCTGTTCGAGGCTATGGCGCAAATCGCCAAGACCGGCCTGGGCCCGGCGGCCCAAACGCCCTCGATCGGGTGCTCGATCAAGTGGAAGCGCGAGCCCTGATCTCCCCTGGTTTTACCTCTGCCCGAGGCAGCGCCGAAAAAGCGTCTTGAGCTGTACAGGGCGGCCATCCCGCTATTCTGTATTGCTCCCAACGGGTTGTCGGCGGAATTTCCGGGCTTCGGCCTTCATAACTCGCTGATTTAAAGGAAACAAGGGCTTTTTTTGTCGGGGCTTTGTTATAATCATCGGCTCTAAAACAAAGATTTTGGGGGAGAACCGCTTGGCAAGATGGCGGTCGGAAACACCGCCTGAGTCACGGTGGCGGGCTCGGAAAATGAAACGGCCCGGGATTGTTGCTGACGCCACTTCCTTGCTTTTTACCCGGTTCCGACGAATCCGCGTTCGCCGAGCGTGACATCTTCTGCGGACGGCGGCATGACGATCTAGGAAAGGAAGCCAACAATGAAGCTTTGTCGTTACGGCAGGAACGGGTTCGAAAAACCGGGCGTGATCGATGCACAGGGTCAACTGCGCGACCTATCCAGCGTCCTCCCCAGCATCGACCAAGATACGATTTCCCCGAAGGGGCTGGCGAAGCTGCGCAAGATCCGCCCCGAATCGCTGCCGTTGGTGCGGGGCAATCCGCGTTTTGGCGTACCCTACACGGGCATATCCAAGTTCGTCGCGATCGGCCTCAATTACGTCGACCACGCGCACGAGGCCGGCCTGCAGATTCCCGCGGAGCCGGTGGTCTTCATGAAAGTCACGACCTGTATCAGCGGTCCTAACGACGACATTCAGCAGCCGCGCAACTCGACCAAGCTCGACTACGAGGTAGAGCTCGGCGTCGTCATCGGGACGAAAGCTCAGTATGTCCCAGAAGAGAAAGCGCTCGATTATGTCGCCGGCTACGCGATCGTCAACGACGTGTCTGAGCGCGCCTTCCAGCTGCAGTCCTCCCAGTGGGACAAGGGCAAGGGCTGCGATACATTCGGGCCGATCGGCCCATGGCTCGTGACCACCGACGAGATCGCCAATCCGCAGACGCTCGACATTTGGCTGGACGTCAACGGCGAGCGCAGGCAATCCTCCAGCACGAAGAACATGATCTGCTCCTGCGCCAAGCTCGTTTCCTACGTAAGCAACTACATGACGCTGCTCCCAGGGGACATCATCACGACCGGCACGCCTTCCGGAGTGGCGCTCGGGATGAAGCCCACCCCGGGCTGGCTCAAGCCCGGTGATGTCGTGACGCTCGGCATCAAGGGCCTGGGCGAGCAGCGCCAAAAGGTGATTGCCTACTCCGGGAAGTAACGGGGTGTTGCCCGCGCGCGGGCTTTCCCGCTGCGTGTTCTCCAACGGCAAAGGAAACCGTGCAGGATCCTTTGTCCTTGCGCTGCCGCTCGATTCGCAAATGAGAAAATGCCCGGCCAACGCCGAGCTTTTCCCGCTTTAAAAATGTACCCCAAGGGCGGTGGAATCAAGAGCGTGAATTTGTGGCAAAGCATCGGCAGGACTCGCTTGCCCAGCGTGAGTCAAAGGGGTAGATTACTTGTGTTTAAGTGGGGAAAGCGGGTTCCGCACGATGCGCGTCGTGCCGCTGCCGAAAGCGAAATCTAGAAAGCCTCGGCACCGCATTTTTCGGGTAAAAGACGGGGGGTAAAGCGGAGGCTTTGCCCCTTTTTGCTTTTTATCGGAGGCGAGCATGAAGGTAGCCGTTCTCGGAGCCGGCGTCATCGGAACGACGAGCGCCTGGTATCTCGCCCGCGCCGGCCACAATGTACTCGTGGTGGATCGGCAGCCCGAACCCGCGCTTGAAACGAGCTTTGCCAACGGCGGACAGATTTCCGTCAGCCACTCCGAGCCTTGGGCCAATCCGACGGCGCCGCTCAAGATCCTGCGATGGCTTGGGCGCGAAGACGCACCGCTGCTGTTCCGCCCGCAAGCCGATCCCGTCCAGTGGCTATGGGGACTGCGCTTCCTGTTCGAATGTCTGCCCGCTCGTACCCGACGCAACACGGCAGCGGCGCTTTCTCTCGCTCTCTACAGCCACGAGCGGCTGTGCGAGTTGCGTCGCGATACCGGAATCCAATACGAGCACCAGACGCGCGGAATCCTTCACTTGTACGAGGAGCGGCGTGAATTCGAGCACGCACGCGCACAGATCGGGTTCCTTAAGGCGCGCGGGTTGGATGCCGAGATCAAAACACCCGCAGAATGCGTCGCAATCGAGCCCGCGCTCGCCCGCTCAAAGGCGCGGTTCGCCGGCGGGGCTTACGCAGCGTCCGATGAGTCCGGAGATGCGAGACTTTTCACGAAGAATCTCGCTGACCTATGTGCGGCAAATGGGGTCGAATTCCGTTTCAACGTATGCGTCAAGCGCGTCGAGATTGGGCGCGGTGCGGTCGAGCGCGTTGTCATCGATGATGAAAGTGGCATCGAGGAGTCGCTGCGAGCTGACGCCTATCTAGTGGCTCTGGGGAGCTACAGTCCGCTTTTACTGCGCCCGATTGGCGTGCGGATACCGGTGTACCCAGTAAAGGGCTACTCGATCACGCTGCCGCTACGTCCCGAGGACGAGGCGCCGCGCACGAGCCTCACGGATCACGCGCGCAAGATCGTGATTTCGCGGCTGGGGGAGCGCCTACGGGCGGCCGGCACCGCGGAACTCAACGGCTACAGCACCGAGGTCAACGAAGTCCGCTGTCAGGCGCTGGTGAAGCGCTGCTTCGAGCTTTTTCCGAGCGCGGGCCGGCCCGACGAAGCGCAGTTCTGGACGGGTCTGCGGCCGGCGACGCCAAGCAACCTTCCGCTCATCGGCTGCGCAGGTTACCCCAATCTGTTTGTCAACACCGGCCACGGCACGCTCGGCTGGACGCTGGCCTGCGGTTCGGGACGGGCGCTGGCCGACATTCTGAGCGGCCGGAAGCCGGAACCGGAATTCAGCTTCTTGGGGGCCGAGGCCAAAACAAAAGGGACGGCTGCTTCGGTCGCCCCTCGTTTGACCGCCTGACGCCTTACGTCTCTACTTTGCCCCGCCGGCGGCGCGCTTTCGTGAGGCCACGAGCCTGGGTTTGGGCAGCGCGTCGACGGTCAGGTCACGCACGAAGTTAGGCAGCGAGAACAGGCCGTGGTGGGTGGCACCGTTATAGTATTGCAGATGGGTGAGTCCGCGGGCCACTATGCGGGCATCGATCTCCCCGGCGCTTACGGCGGCAACATCGGTCGAATCCGAGCAGGCGCACATCGACCAAAGGCAGCCGTAGAGCGGGATGAACATCGTGTAGGGCCGGGCGATCTTGAACATCTTGGCGAGCCGCCCGTAGAGTAGTTTTACCCGGTCGGGACTCGACCAGGGCGAGCCCATGTGCAGCGTGAGCACGCCGCCGGGCGCAAGCGCACGCTTGCAATCTCGAAAGAACCCCTCCTCATAAAGCGCGGTTGCCGGCCCGATCGGGTCGGGCAAGTCTAAAGCGATGTGGTCGAACTTCTCCTTGGTTTCGGCCAAGAACTTCAGCCCGTCCTCGATCAGGAGCTTGAGTTTTGGATTGTCGAAGGCCCCGCGGTGGATCGCGCCGAAGTGCTGCTTGGCGACCTCGACCACTTTCTCGTCCAGCTCGACCATGACGACCTGCTCGACCGAAGGATGCTTGAGCGCTTCTTCGGCCGCGCCGCCGTCGCCGCCGCCGATCACGAGCACCCGCTTGGGCGCGGGGTGGGCGGCAAGAGTCGTGTGGATGAGCGTCTCGTGGTACACGAACTCCTCGCGCTCCGAGGTCATGAAGCAGCCATCGAGGCGAAAGAGCTTCCCAAACTGGGGCGTTTCGTGGATCTCGAGGTCCTGGAAGCGAGTCTTCGAGGCCTCGATGAGCTTTGAGGAGCGCAGGAAAAACCCGTAGTCCCCATTCAACCACTCGTACATGAAGCGCTTGTCCCGCGGCACGTCGTGTTGCACGTATTCCTCAGGGCGATAAAGTTCCATCAGGTCGGTGACGACCTGGCGCGCCTTGGCGCTGTTGTCCTGGGTGTAATTGCAGACGTAGACGTCGAGGGTGACGCTCTGGAGCTCAGGCCACGTATGGATGGCGAGGTGCGACTCCGCCAGCACCACCGTGCCTGTGACTCCGCCACCGTCGAATTCGTGGAACAGGTCGCCGAGTATCGTGAGACCGGCCCTGTTAATGGAGTCGTGACAAAAACAACGCAGCCCGGCTGCGTCAGTCAAGTACCGTGCATCCCCCCCGCAACGGTACAGATTCGCAACAATGTGCAGTCCGTCCAATTTGCATAAATCCCCACGACCGTTGATAACCGAGATGCCGAACTATGATGCAAGCATCTCCCCAATTGCCGCATCGATCACCCTGCGGGCGATGCTGATTCTAGCAGGCAATCGCGGCAAATTTTCAAAATTTCTCACATCGAACCACTGCGCATCTTCGATTTCGGTCCCGTCGACGCGGATTTCGCCGCTTTCATATGTGGCAAAAAACGCGATCATGAGCGAATGCGGAAACGGCCAAGGCTGGCTGGCGAAATAACGCGTCTTGCCCACGCGAATCCCGACTTCCTCATACACCTCGCGCTCCAAACACTGCTCCAACGTCTCGCCCGGCTCGACAAAACCCGCCAGCGCGCTGTACATCCCCTCGGGGAACCGCGACGAGCGCGCCAAGAGCAGCTCCCTCTCTCGCCGCACCAGCCCCATCACCGCGGGTGCGAGCCGCGGATATGCCACCAGCCCGCAACCCGGGCACTCGCGGGCGCGCTCGCTCGTGCGCACTACCGTCGCTTTGCCGCACGCACCGCAGAACTGGTGCGTACGATCCCAGTCGACGATCTGCAACGCCCGCCCGGCCAGCGCGTAGTGCGCATCGTCGAGCGCTCCGAACAATGCTCTCAACCCTTGCCAAGTCCATCCTCGCGGCGCCGCAACTCCCACAGCGGCCTCGGCCGAGAAGCAATGCTTTTCACCGAGAACCCCAAGATATTGTGTTCGTTCAAGCATCATACCCAAATTCTTGGGGTGATTGCAATGGGGAAGTGCGATTCCTGCGGGCGCCGCGCTCACCAGGAGCTCGCTGCCACGAAAAACGAACCAGAAGGAACGCTCAGGTGCTTCGGTCGGCGGCTGAACGGCCGCGGCATACCCTGCCGGCCATTGAAAAGGCATGCTCATGGAGGAGGGCTCTCGCGAGGCGCCCGGCGCGGACCCCGTTAGGCGCGGCGCAGCCGCCGGATCAGACTCGAAGTATCCCAGCGCCCGCCGCCCATCTTCGAGATTTCGTCGTAGAAGCCGGCGACGAGTTGGGTGACGGGCAGCGCGGCCCCGTTTGAGCGCGATTCTTCGGAGCAGATGCGCAGATCCTTCCTCATCCAGTCTACTGCGAAGCCGAAGTCAAATTTATCGTCGACCATGGTCTTGCCGCGATTCTCCATTTGCCAAGACTGTGCCGCACCCTTGGAGATCACATCGAGCACGAGTTTCGCTTCCAAGCCGGCCTTCATGGCGAAGTTGATGCCCTCCGAGAGCCCCTGAACGAGGCCGGCAATGCAGATCTGGTTGACCATCTTGGTGAGCTGGCCGGCCCCAGAGAGGCCCATCAGCGTGACCGCCTTGGCGAAATGGGCGATGACCGGTTTCGCCCGCTCGAATGCTGCGGTGTCTCCGCCTACCATCACCGTGAGCTGTCCATTCTCGGCGCCCGCCTGTCCCCCCGAGACCGGCCCGTCCAAGAACTCGAATCCGCGCTTTTTTGCCTCCGCTGCAAGCTCCCGGGCGATTTTGGCCGAGGCCGTGGTGTGATCAACGAAGATCGCGCCCCGGGCCATTTTCTGGAAAGCGCCGTTCGGTCCCAGCGTCACTTCGCGCAGGTCCGGATCGTCGCCGACACAGGAGAATACGATCTGTGCTCCTTCGGCCGCCTTGGCAGGAGTGTCTGCGGAGCGCCCCCCGTGCTTGGCGATCCAGGCTTGCGCCTTGGCGCGGCTGCGGTTATAGACGGTGACCTCGTGGCCGCCTCTATTCACGAGATGGCCGGCCATGGGGAAACCCATCACGCCAAGTCCGATGAACGCCAGTTTTTGTTTGCTCACTGTTCCTCCAATGGGGTTTTCTCTCGCCAAGCGAGCGAGATTCACCGATAATTATAAGGTCTCGATCCATCTTCCCCGAATTCTGCGCGTACATGAGCCAGGACCTGCCCAACGCGATTCGTGCGTTGGCCATGGACGCCGTGCAGGCGGCGAACTCGGGTCATCCCGGAATGCCCATGGGGATGGCCGAAATAGCGTTGGCCCTCTGGGGGCGGCACCTGCGCCACAACCCGATCAACCCGAAATGGCCAAATCGCGATCGCTTCGTGCTCTCCAACGGCCACGGCTCGATGCTCTTGTACGCGCTCTTGCATCTGACGGGTTACGACCTGCCGATGGACGAGCTGCGGCGTTTTCGCCAGTTGCACTCGAGGACCCCGGGCCATCCTGAATACGGGCTTGCTCCGGGAGTGGAGACTACCACCGGCCCCTTGGGACAGGGCTTGGCGAACGCGGTCGGCATGGCAGTCGCGGAACGCATTCTCGCCGCCGAGTTCAACCGCTCGGGCTTCGACATCGTCGATCACCATACCTACGTGTCGGTCGGTGACGGCTGCCTTATGGAAGGCGTCTCGCACGAGGCCTGCTCGCTCGCGGGCACCCTCGCCCTGGGCAAGCTGATCGTTCTTTACGACGACAACAAGGTTTCCATCGACGGCGAGGTCAAGGACTGGTTCCGCGACGACACGCCGAAGCGCTTCGAGGCCTACGGATGGAACGTGATCCCGAGTGTCGACGGCCACGACGTCGCATCGATCGACCATGCGATCCGGGCTGCGAGGGCGGTCACGGACAAGCCGAGCCTCATCTGCTGCCAGACCGTGATCGGCAAGGGCTCGCCCAAGCGCGCCGGAACGGCGAAGGCACACGGGGAGGCGCTTGGCGCGGACGAAGTCGCGGCGACACGCGAGGCGATCGGCTGGCGCCACCCGCCGTTCGAAGTGCCCCAGCACATTTACGACGGCTGGGACGCGAGGAAGCGCGGGGCGGCGCTCGAGCGAGCCTGGAATGACAGGTTCGCCGCGTACGAGAAGGCGCACCCGGAACTTGCGCGCGAATTTCGCCGCCGCATGACGGGCGAGCTGCCGGCGAACTGGGACACTCACTGTTCGGCTCTATTGGAAAAAATCATCGCCAAGGCGGAATCGATCGCCACTCGCAAGGCCTCGCAAAACGCGATCGAGGGCCTCGCTCCAGTGCTGCCGGAGCTGGTCGGTGGCTCGGCCGACCTCACCGGCTCCAACCTCACCCTGTGGTCGGGCTCCAAGGCGCTTGGCCGCGAAGGGGGAGGAAACTACATCTTCTACGGCGTGCGCGAGTTCGGCATGAGCGCGGTGATGAACGGCCTCGCGCTGCACGGTGGGATCATTCCCTACGGCGGCACTTTCTTGACCTTCTCGGACTACTCGAGAAACGCGCTGCGCATGGCGGCGCTGATGAAGCTGCGCTCGATTTTTGTCTTCACCCACGATTCGATAGGACTCGGCGAGGACGGCCCCACGCACCAGCCGATTGAGCACGCCGCGGCGCTGCGCTTGATCCCCAACATGGACGTTTGGCGGCCCTGCGATCCGGTCGAGGCGACAGCGGCTTGGATGGCCGCGATCGAGCGAAAAGATGGGCCGACTTCATTGCTGTTCACGCGTCAGAATGTGCCGTTTCAAAAACGCGATGCTCATACGGTCTCGTCGATCCGTCGCGGTGGTTACATCCTTGCGGACGCGCAGGAACCCAAGGCGGTCATCGTCGCCACCGGGTCGGAAGTGCAGCTGGCGCTCGGCGCGAAGCAAAAGCTTGCCGAGGAGGGCATACCCGTGCGCGTGGCGTCGCTGCCCTGCACCTCGGCCTTCGACCGCCAACCCCCGATGTACAGGGATGTGGTGCTGATACCGACATTGCCTAAAGTCGCCGTCGAAGCCGGGGTAGGCGACTACTGGCGCAAATACGTCGGCACCGAAGGCGCGGTGGTCGGTATCGACCGTTACGGCGAATCGGCCCCCGGCGCGAAGCTGTTCGAATACTTTGGCTTCACCTCGGACAATGTGGTGAAGGCAGTTAAAAGCCTATTGAAATAGAAAAAGACTGAAGGAGCCCCCTGCATGACTATTCGAGTCGCCATCAACGGCTACGGCCGCATCGGCCGAAACATTCTGCGCGCGTTCTATGAGGAAAAAATGCGCGAGGGAGGACAACAGCACGACCTGCAGTTCGTCGCCATCAACGACCTCGGCAACGCAGAGACCAACGCCCACCTCACGCGCCATGACACCGTGCACGGTAAATTTCCCGGCACGGTAGCAGTGGACCGCGAGGCGATGGTTGTGAACGGCGACCGCATCCAGGTCTGCGCCAAACGCAATCCGGCCGAGCTGCCCTGGAAGGACCTCAAGGTGGATGTCGTGCTCGAATGCACCGGCCTGTTTACCAGCAAGGAAAAAGCCTCGGCGCACCTCGCCGCCGGCGCGAAGAAGGTGGTGATCTCGGCGCCGGGCGAGAAGGACGTCGACCGCACCGTCGTCGTCGGCGTCAACGACAACACGCTGAAGGCCTCCGATACGGTGATCTCGAACGGCTCGTGCACCACCAACTGTCTCGCGCCGCTGGTGAAGGCGGTTGACGACCGCATCGGCGTGGTCTCCGGCCTGATGACGACGGTGCACGCCTACACCAACGACCAAGTGCTCATCGACGTCTTCCACAAGGACCTTCGCCGCGCGCGCTCGGCGACGCACAACATGATCCCGGCCAGCTCTGGCGCCGCGTTGGCGATCGGGTTGGTATTGCCGCACCTCAACGGCAAGCTGGACGGGTTTGCGTTCCGAGTGCCGACCATCAATGTGTCGATCGTAGACCTGACCTTCCTGGCGAAGAAGCCGACAACGGTGGAAGAAGTCAACAACGCGGCGAGGCAGGCATCGCAAACGGATCTTAAGGGCATTCTCGAATACAACAGCGAGCCGCTCGTGTCCTCGGACTTCAACCACAACGCGGCGAGCAGCGTTTTCGATGCTACCCTGACCCGGGTGTCGAACGGCACGCTGGTGAAAGTCTCGAGCTGGTACGACAACGAATGGGGATTCAGCAACCGGATGCTGGACGTCACGGTCGCGCTGATGAGCGCGAAGTAGGTCAAGGATTCAGGGAGGGCGGCGGTGCAGGAGCGGTTTTCCCTGAGTCCTGGTTCCTGAATCCTCGCATTTCCCATGCCTATCCTCAAAATGAGCGATCTAGACCTGCGGGGAAAGCGGGTCTTCATGCGCGTCGATTTCAACGTTCCTATCCAGTACGGAAAGATCACCGACGACACGCGCATTCGCGCTTCGCTGCCCGGGATCAGGCAGGCGCTCGCGCAGCGCGCCCGCCTCATGCTTGTGTCGCACCTCGGCCGGCCCGTCGAAGGCCGGTTCGACGAGAAGGCGTCGCTCGCGCCGGTCGCAAAGCACCTGTCGGCGTTGCTCGCGAGGGAAATTCCGCTCAAGGGCGACTGGCTGGACGGCGTGACGGTCGAACCCGGCAATGCGGTGCTGCTGGAGAACTGCCGCTTCAACAAGGGCGAGAAGAAAGACGACGCCGGTCTGGCGAGGAAAATGGCAGCGCTGTGCGATGTCTACGTGAACGACGCCTTCGGCGCCGCGCACCGCGCCGAGGCAAGCACCCACGGCATCGCGAATTACGCGCCCGCGGCGTGTGCGGGGCCGCTGATGGCAGCGGAGATCGAGGCCTTGTCGAAGGCGCTCGAACGCCCCGCGCGGCCGCTGGTGGCGATCGTCGCCGGCGCGAAGGTCTCGACCAAGCTCGCCGTGCTCACCGCGCTCGCGCGTAAAGTCGACCTCCTGATTCCGGGTGGGGGCATTGCCAATACTTTCATGCTCGCCGCGGGCGAGAAGATCGGCAAGTCCTTAGCCGAGCCCGATCTTCTGGACGAGGCGAAAAGGATCATGGCGATCCTGCGCGACAAAGGCAGCGACGTCCCGCTGCCGGTGGACGTCATCTGCGCGAAAGAGATCTCGGCGACGGCCACGGCCGAAATCAAACCGGTGGCCGAGGTGGCCGACGACGACTTGATCCTCGATATCGGCCCGCGCACGGCGGCGGCGTTTGCGAAGAGCCTCTCGGAGGCGGGTACTATCGTCTGGAACGGACCGGTCGGCGTGTACGAATTCGATCAGTTCGGGCAGGGCACCAAAGCGCTCGCGCGGGCGATCGCCGGTGCGAGCGCATTTTCGCTCGCCGGAGGCGGGGAAACGATCGCCGCGATCGAGAAGTACGGCGTCTCCGGAGGGATTTCCTACATCTCGACCGGCGGCGGGGCGTTCCTTGAGTTCCTCGAAGGCAAGAAGCTGCCCGCGATCGAAGTGCTTGAACAACGCTCGGAGCGCTAGGACTTCCCGGCGCGGGCCTCGATACCGGCGGCGCGCGCGAGCTCGCGGTGCACCCGGGAGACGCGCTCGACCTCGCCCTTGGCGGCGAAACGCTCGTAGAAACCCTCGACGCGGAACGCGCGCAGTTGCTCGCGCCACGGCGCAAGGCGCTCCTCCCAGCGCTTCAAACGGCCGTCGGCGGGCTCCCCGTCTTCGCGCGCGAGATCGGCGCACACACGGATCATGGCCTTGAGCGTCACCGGTCTGGTCACCATGTAGTTGGCGTGGCCCCAAGCCTCGCCCCAGACGTGTTCGGCCGCCTTGAGGAAGTCGCGTACCATCCCATAGTAGCGTGGCGCTTCCTTGCTGCTGCCGCCTGCAACCTGGATTCGGCGCCAGTCGCGATTGACCCAGCGGTGCAGCTCGTTGAAGAGTTCCGCCTGCAGTATCCACTTGTCCTGCTGGCTGCGCCCGCCTAGCCGGTTGATGCGGTAGCGGAGCGGGCTGTCGCCCTCGCTGTAGAGGCTTCCGACCAGGCGCGCGGCAAACTTGCGATGCGGCTCCGCCCAGGACACGCGCTCGTACAAGTCCACGAGGTGGCTTTTGTTGATGCGGGTGGGCGTCGAATTAATGATGACGAACATTTCCGTCGCGAAGTCTTCGCTCCTGCCGTCGAAGATCACGCAAGGCACGTTGATCGTCTTGGCGTCGTCCGGACGCTCGTCCAAGTAGAAGCGCAAGGCGGCCAGCCGGTGCTGGCCGTCGATGATGAGGAATTTCGACTGTGGGTCGGAAAGGTGGCCGACCCCGTCAGTGCCGCCGGCGGCCTGGAAGCGCAGCTTCTCCGGCGTGAACAAGAGCACCGTTCCCGGGATCGGCGGCTGGGTGATCGCGGTCTCGTAGAAGTTTTTGAGCTGGCGCACCTTGGCACGCGAGAGCGTCCTCTGGAAGGCGCGGTCGGTGCGCTCGATCTTGGCGATGAATTGCGCGATCTCGTCCTCCTGTGAAATCCGCGCCGGGGCGATTTCTTCCCCCTCCCCGTAGAAGCGGCTGATGAAGCGGACCTTGGCGAGCAGCTCGGGCGCGCGGACGCTGCCGAAGTAGAAGATGCCGTCCTTCTGGCGAATCTGCGTGGCAAGCACGGGTGTCCTCCCTGTAAGTATGGCTCAGCCGCTGGCGCAGACTGGAAATATAGCCGAATCCGGCCCAAGGATGCCAAATTCCTACCTTGGTGCCTTTTCGGCCAAAGCGGACTTTGCTCCGGGTGCGGCGAGCAGCGTAGCGGCGGCGAGCGGCGCGCCAAGCGCGGCCCGTCGGCTGCTTGCATTCTCCATATGCAATTCCTTTCCCGGACAAAAGTTGCCGCATAGGCATCTGGTAAAGTAGAACGGTTTTCCCGGAGGGTCAATGAGTAGAAGCACCAAAATCGTGGCCACGCTCGGCCCCGCGTCGAGCGATCCTCAAACGCTCGAGCGGATGTTCCTCGCGGGGGTGGACGTCGTGCGCATGAATTTCTCGCACGGCACCGCTGCAGACCATGAGCGGCGCGCCGAACTGGTGCGCGAGGCCTGCCGCAAGACCGGGCGCACCGTCGGCATTATGGGCGACCTGCAAGGCCCGAAGATCCGGATCGGCAAGTTCAAGGACGGCAAAGTCGCTCTGAAACCAGGGGATGCCTTCGTGCTCGATGCCGACTGCGAGCTGGGTGAAGACGGCCGCGTCGGCCTGGACTACAAGGAGCTGCCGCGCGACGTGCGGCCCGGCGACGTGCTGCTTCTTGACGACGGGAGGATCGTGTTCGAAGTCGAGAAGGTCTTGGGCAACGAGGTGCACTGCCGCGTCCGTCACGGGGGAGTGCTCTCCAACAACAAGGGCATCAACCGCCTGGGTGGTGGCCTCACCGCCCCCGCGCTCCCGCCGAAGGACGTGGAGGACATCCGCACGGCCGCGAAAATCAAGGTGGATTTCCTCGCCGTTTCCTTCCCCAAGTCGAGCGCCGACATGGTCATGGCAAGGCAGCTCTTGCGTGCTGCAGGGGGCGAGGCCTTCCTCATCGCCAAGATCGAACGCGCCGAAGCCGTCGAGCCGAAGGCGCTCACCGACATCATGTCGGCTTGTGAAGGCATCATGGTGGCACGCGGCGACCTGGCGGTGGAAGTCGGTGACGCCTCGGTACCCGCCCTGCAGAAACGCATGATTCGCCTGGCGCGCGAACAAAACAAGCTCACCATCACAGCCACGCAGATGATGGAATCGATGATCTCCAGCCCTGTGCCCACCCGCGCAGAGGTGTCGGACGTCGCCAATGCCGTGCTGGACGGCACCGATGCCGTAATGCTGTCCGCCGAGACCGCAAGCGGCAAGTACCCGGTGGAGACCATCGCTTCGATGAGCCGCATCTGCGAGGTCGCAGAAGACTCGGCCGAGGTGACCCTCGACCGCGATTTCCTCGACCGAGTCTTCACCCGCGTAGACCAGTCGATCGCGATGGCGGCCCTGTTCACCGCCTATCACCTCAAGGTAAAGGCGATCGCCGCGCTCACCGAATCGGGCTCGACCGCACTTTGGATGTCGCGCATCAACTGCGGGGTGCCCATCTACGCGCTTACTTCGCAGACGGTGACGCGCTACCGGTGCGCGCTGTTCCGCGACACCTATCCCCTGATGGTGAAGTACGTCGGCGACGACCGTGAGGAGCTGCTCGCGGAGGCCGAAAACGTGCTGGTGAGGAACGGCGTGGTACAAAAAGGCGACCTTATCGTACTTACCATCGGTGAGCCCATCGGCAAGGCGGGGGGCACCAATACCATGAAAATTGTGAGGGTCGGCGAGCACCGACGAACGTGATCCGGCGCCGCGATGAACGCGGTAAAATCCCCGCTTTCCTCACGCCTTGCTCCAGACGGGGAGATCAATTTCATGGACAAAAACCTGCTTTCCAAGACGGCCGCAGCCATGGTCGCAAGGGGTAAGGGTCTGCTCGCTGCGGACGAATCGAACGCCACCTGCGAAAGGCGCTTCAAATCTGTCGGGGTCGAATGCACTGAAGCCAACCGCCGCGCCTATCGCGACCTGCTTTTTACGACCAGGGGGATAGAGGAGTTCGTGAGCGGCGTGATCCTATTTGACGAGACGCTGCGCCAGAGCACCGTGACCAGCGGAGAACCGTTCCCTCAATACCTCGAAAAGAAGGGCATCATCCCCGGCATCAAGGTGGATAGGGGTACGCATGATCTCGCGTTGTGCCCCGGTGAGAAGATCACCGAGGGGCTGGACGGCCTGCGCGAGCGACTAGCGGAATATTTCAAGCTCGGCGCGAGATTCGCCAAGTGGCGCGCGGTGATCACCATCGGCCCCGGCATACCCAGCCACACCTGTCTGTATGCCAACGCGCATGCGCTCGCGCGCTATTCGGCGCTCTGCCAGGAGGCGTCCATCGTCCCGATCGTCGAGCCGGAGGTGCTGCTCGACGGAGACCACACCATCGAACGCTGCTACGAAGCGACCGAGGCGACCCTCACCGCGTTGTTCGCCGCACTGCGCGCGCACAACGTGTCGCTCGAGCATACGGTGCTGAAGGCCTCGATGGCGGTCTCGGGGAAGGACTGCCCGCGGCAAGCCGGCGTGGAGCAGGTGGCCGAGGACACCGTGCTCTGCCTGAAGCGCACCGTGCCGGCAGCGCTCCCCGGGATCGTGTTTCTCTCGGGGGGCCAGAGCGACGTGGACGCAACCGCACACCTGAACGAGATGGCGAGGACACCAGGCCTGCCGTGGCCGCTCACGTTTTCCTACAGCCGCGCGCTGCAGAATCCAGTGCTCAAGGCTTGGCGCGGCTCCCCCGGCAACGTCGCCGCGGCGCAGCGCGCCTTCTACCACCGCGCCCGGATGAACGGGTTCGCGGCGCAGGGCAGGTATCGCCCGGATCTGGAAAAGCAAGCAGCCTAAAAGATGGGAGCGCCGCTTTTCGAATCGAGCCTGAAAAGCCTCCCTTTCCTGGGGCGCGGCAAGGTTCGGGACATGTACGCCGTGGGCGGCGACCGTCTGCTCATCGTTACCACCGATCGGCTTTCGGCCTTCGACGTGATCCTGCCCGATCCGATCCCCGACAAGGGCCGGGTGCTGAACGAGCTGTCGAATTTCTGGTTCAAGAAACTTGCGCACATCGTGCCCAACCATCTGAACGGCGGGGCGCCGGAGACCGTGGTCGAGAGCAATGAAGAACTCGCGCAGGTGAGCGGTCGCGCGGTGATCGTCAAGAAGCTGAAGCCCCTGCCGATCGAGGCGGTGGTACGCGGTTACCTCATCGGCTCGGGATTGAAGGACTATCAGAAAACCAGCGCCGTCTGCGGCATTCGGCTGCCCGCCGGTCTCAAGCAGGCGGACAAGCTGCCCGAGGTGATCTTCACGCCCGCCACCAAGGCCGAAACAGGACACGACGAGAACATTTCGTTCGAGCAGGCGGAGAAGCGGGTCGGCAAGAAGCTTGCGGCCAAAGTGCGCGATGTCAGCATCCGCCTGTACCGGGAAGCGGCCGACTACGCGCTCCAGCGCGGCATCATCATCGCCGACACAAAGTTCGAGTTCGGCACGGACGAAGAAGGTAACCTCGTGCTGATCGATGAAGCGCTGACCGCGGACTCCTCGCGCTTTTGGCCAGCCGACCGATACCGGCCGGGCACGAGCCCGCCTTCCTTCGACAAGCAATACGTTCGCGATTACCTCGAGACGCTCGATTGGAACAAGGCGCCGCCTGCTCCACGGCTGCCGGCCGAGGTGATCGCCAGGACTTCCGAGAAATACCGTGAGGCGTTATACCGTCTCACCGGACGGAAACTGGGAGGATGACCATGGCCAGCCGCTCGCCGCTCGTCGGCATTGTCGTGGGAAGTGCAAGCGATTGGGAGGTGATGCGCGAAGCGGCAAAGCAGCTCACCGATTTTGCAGTGCCTTACGAGGCGAAAGTGCTCTCTGCGCATCGATCGCCGGACGCGTTGATCGATTGGATCGAGCGCCTGAGCGCGAAAGGCGCCCGATGCTTCATCGCCGGCGCGGGTGGCGCGGCGCACCTCGCGGGCGTGATCGCGGCTAAGACCACCGTGCCGGTGCTCGGCGTGCCGATGCCTTCCAAATACCTCCACGGTCTGGACTCGCTGCTGTCGATCGTACAGATGCCGAAGGGGATTCCGGTGGCGACATTCGCCATCGGCGAGGCGGGAGCGGCCAATGCGGGCCTGTTCGCAGTGGCAATGCTTGCGCAGAACAACGCAGCGCTCGCGAGGCGACTTGCGCAATTCCGCCGCAGCCAGGCCGAGGCGGTCAAGCGCGCCAAGCTTGCGGGCGGCTAGCCTGCACCCGGTTCAGCCCCCAATTACTGGGGACTCGGCGGATGAAGCCGATGCGGCAGCGCACATGGCGATTCGCTCGCGCCATGATTAGCGCCGTCGAAACCGCAGCGCAAATCCTCAGGCGCGGGGGCCTGGTGGCCTTTCCCACCGAAACCGTTTATGGACTCGGCGCGGACGCGTCCAATCCAGCCGCGGTCGCGCGTCTCTACGCAGTCAAGGGCCGCCCGTTGAGCCATCCGGTGATCGTGCACATCAGTGGGGTCGAGCAGCTGCCGCGATGGGCGCGCAACATACCGGGCACGGCACTGACGCTCGCGGCACGTTACTGGCCCGGGCCGTTGACTTTAGTGCTGGAGCGCGCGCCAGGTGTCGGCGATTTTCTGACAGGCGGCGAGGACACCATCGGCCTGCGCGTTCCGGCTCACCCGGTTGCGCTCGAGCTGCTGCGGCGATTCGGAAGCGACGATGATGGACGCCGCCTGATCGGTGTGGCTGCACCCTCGGCCAACAAATTCGGCCGCATCAGTCCCACGACCGCGGAGCACGTGCGCAGCGATCTCGGCGAGGAGGTCGATCTGGTGCTCGACGGCGGCCCGTGCGAGGTCGGCATCGAGTCCACTATCGTCGATCTCGTCCGCGGACGGCCGGTGCTGCTGCGCCCGGGCCACATCGACGCCGTTGAAATCGCCGCGGCGCTCGGCGTGGCGCCTGCGCCACGCGACGCCACAGCGCCGCGCTCGCCGGGCACGCTCGAATCGCACTATGCGCCGCGTCACCCGCTCAAGCTCGTTGCTTCAGAGCAGTTGGATTACGCGTTGCGGGGTGGAGCGCGGCGTCTCGGCGTGCTCTCGTTCCGCCCGCGGCCGGCGGGCGACACAAGCATGATGTGGATAAGAGCGCCTTCAGACCCGGCGCATTACGCCCACGACCTGTACGCGAATCTGCGCGCCTTGGACGCCTCCGGGTGCGATGAAATCGTTGTGGAAGGGCCCCCGGTGAAAAAGGGGTGGGAGGGAGCACGGGATCGTCTGGCGCGCTCCCGTTCCGGGTAGGCCGCCCCGCCGACTGGGCCGCTTGTGCGCGCTCTGGCCGCGAGGTTTTTTGCGGGCCAGCAGCCTCGTGAAATTTTAACCGCGGCCGTTTAAGGTTAAAATTACCTCTCGCGTGGGGTTGTAGCTCAGCTGGGAGAGCGTCGCGTTCGCAATGCGAAGGTCGGGAGTTCGATCCTCCTCAACTCCACCATGCTTTTCTTCGGGGCCCGATGAACCGGGTCTTTCCCATCCTTCCCGCGATGGTCCATCATGACCTTATGACTACGCCGCTCAAGCTGTTGATCCTGGAGGATAACGCCCTCGACGCGGAGCTCGAGGTAGGCCGGCTTCAGGCCGCCGGCTACGACTGCGATTGGCGGCGCGTGCAGACGCGGGGGGACTTCGAGGCAAGCCTCGATCATCCGGATTTCGACTTGATCCTCGCCGATTACAATCTGCCGGACTTCGACGGCCTGAGCGCGCTTCGCCTGGCGCTGGAGCGCGGCTTGGAAATACCTTTCGTTCTGATCTCCGGGACGCTCGGCGAGGAGCGTGCCATTGAGAGCCTCAAGGCGGGAGCGACCGACTACGTCATGAAGGAAAGGCTGGAGCGCCTTGCACCGGTTGTGGCCCGCGCGATGTCCGACCGCATGGAACGGGTGAAGCGCAGGGCCGCGCAGCAGGCGCTGCGGGAGGCGCACCGCAGACTGCAGGTGCTCTCGGTGCGGCTTCTCCAGGTCGAGGAAACGGAGCGGCGCCGAATAGCGCGCGAGCTTCACGATGGTGTCGGGCAACTCCTGACCGCGGTGAAACTGCGCCTGGACGGGCTCGCTCCTTCGTCGCCGGAGTATGGGGCCCGGCGCAGGGAGTGCCTCGCCGCAATCGACGACGCCTTGGAGCAAGTGCGCCGCATGTCGCGCGATCTGCGACCATCGCAGCTCGACGACCTAGGACTCGTGGCGGCCCTGCGTTCGCACCTTGACCAGCAGGCGAGCGACGCCGGGTTCATCGCCCATTTTGTGCAGGAATGCGTGCCGCAGCGGCTGGCCCCGGAGATCGAGACTGCGTGTTTTCGCATTGCTCAAGAGGCGCTGACCAACATCGCCCGTCACGCCCGCGCAAAGGAAGTTTGGGTTACCCTGACGGCCACGGAGGCGGAGTTGCGTCTAGAGGTGCGCGACAACGGCCAGGGTTTCGACGTCGCCACGGCGCGCGTGGGAGCGGTGGCAGGCGGGAGCATGGGCCTGCTCAGCATGGAAGAGCGTGCGACGCTCGCGGGCGGTCTGCTGTTACTTGACTCCGCCCCCGGACGGGAGACGAGACTCACCCTCGCGTTGCCCTTAATCCGCGCCGGCGCGAAACAAACATGAATCCGGTGCGCATTCTTCTTGCGGATGATCACGCTCTGGTTCGCGCAGGCATACGCGCGCTGCTGGTGGGCAATCTCGACAGCGTCATGGTCGTGGCCGAAGCGGCAAACGGCCGCGAGGCGCTCGAGCTCGCGCGCATCCACAAGCCGGACGTTGTGTTGCTCGACATTTCCATGCCGGACCTCAGCGGTCTCGCGGTCAGCGCACAGCTCAAGCAGGAAATGCCTGAAGTGCGCGTCATCATGCTGTCCATGCATGCGAACGAGGAATATGTGCTGCAGGCGCTTCGGGCTGGCGCATCGGGCTACTTGCTCAAGGACTCCGCAACCGCCGAGCTGGAACTGGCGTTGAAGGGCGTGATGCAAGGCGAAACCTATCTCAGCCCGCGGATCTCAAAGCAAGTGGTGGATGGCTACGTTCAACGCGTCGGGGCCGATCAGAGTTCACCGGACCTTCTCACGCCGCGGCAGCGCCAGGTGCTGCAGCTCATCGCCGAGGGGCACAGCACAAAGGAAATCGCTTATCGGCTCGAGTTGTCGGTGAAAACCATCGAGACTCATCGCGCCCAGTTGATGGAACGGCTTCAGATCCGCGACATTGCCGGCCTCGTAAAGTACGCTATCCGCTACGGCCTGGTTAGCGCGGGGAAATAAGACCGTTTGCAATCAGGAGCCTTTCCGCGCCCACGAGTTGTATGCGGTGGTCGACATGTTGTTCCGCGCAGTCTGATACGTTCGCGGCCTAAGCACTGAGCTTCATCGGCAATATCACCATTTGCATGCCGCGCAAATGGAAGCGGCGCTGCAGCACTATTGCGGCCTGATTGTGCAGCAGCCGGGTGAACCAGTTGTCTTGCTCCAGAATGAGCTTGCTGGTAAAGAAAATACTGTTTGGGAACTCCGCTTGCACGCGTTCGGCAAGCCGCGTGAAATCCTCGATAGGATCAGTGCCGAAAGACAGGTATGACTTGGCCGCCCAGCCGTTGCTGTTGCAGAAATTGACAAAGTAGCCGAGCGAAGCGTTGGCCTCCACTTTCATTGCCTCGAGCTGTTCGCGCCCGCCGAAGCTCTGCGAATCGACGGCGCGGGCATTGAGGAATAGAAAGTTTCTGAAGTGGTTCGGAAACATGCGCTGCACCCACAACAGCGCGTGCAGCCCTCCGCCGCGCGAGGATCCGACGAGGAACGCCGCAGTAGGCTGGGCGGGATCGGGCTTGGGCGGAGTAGCTACGCTGCCGAACGGGATACCCGAGAAGTCGGCATCGACTTTTCTCAGCTGCACCTTGGTCCAGTCGTAGTGGTTGCGGATGACGACGCATACCCCGATGATTATGCCGATGATTAAAAGCGCGAGCCATCCGCCTGCGACGAACTTTTCCATCAGCAGCATGATCAGAATCCCGGCGCAGACCACGAAGCCGGCGGCCGACAATGAAAGCCTTTTGAGCCAAGTTCCTCCGGTGCGGTGCCCCGCCCAGTACACACACAGGCCATAGAGCGAAACGGCGAAGGTCAGGAACACGCTCACGCTGTAGATGACCACGAGCACCGCAACGTCGCCGCGAGTCCAGACGAGGATTGTGAGCGAGGCGATTCCCATGACCAGTATTCCGTTCTCGGTCACAAGCCGCGTCGAGAGATAGCGGAACTTGTGCGGCACCCAGGAATCGACCGCCATGTTGGACAGCACAGCTGGACCGCCGAGAAAGCCCGTATTGGCGGCGACGAAGAGCAGCCCCGCTTCGAGAGCGAGCACAAGCACAAGCGCGGCATTGCTCAACCAGCTCTCCCAGCCGAAGCTCCCGATGATCGCGCCGAAAGCGACCGCGTTAAGGGTCCGGCCTTCGGCAGGCTGCGCGTCCCAGAGCAGGTACAGCAAGATGATTCCGGCGGCTGTGAAGGCCAGCGACAGCGCCATGTAGAGCATGGTCACCTTGCCGGTGTGCACGCGCGGCTCGGCGAGCACGTTGACATTGTTCGAAACCGCTTCCAACCCGGTGTAGGTCCCGCCGCCCTGGGAATAGGCGAGCAGCAGCAGGCCGGCAACGCTTGTCCATCCGAGCTGGCCCGATAGCGCCGAGGTTTCCCTCCAGGTTTGCGGCACCAGAGCGGGCAACTCCCCCGCATGCGCAAGAATTCCGTAGACGATCAGAAACGCGTGGGTGAGAATGAAACCGAGGAAGATCGGCAACAGCACGGCGATCACCTCTTTCATGCCGCGCAGATTGAGGAGCGTAAGCGCCACGATCAATATCCCCTCGGTCGCGAGCTTGTACGGCTGGAAACCGAGCGGCAAAAGCGAAAACAGGGCGTCCACGCCGCTTGCGATCGATATCGCGATGGTGAGCACGTAGTCCAGTATCAGCGCCGCGCCGGATGCGAGCCCGGCATACGAGCCGATCAGGCGCGTAGCGACGCGGTAGCCGCCGCCGCCCGTTGGGAAGAGCTCGATTACCTGGTTGTAGGCGAGCGCGATGATAAACACCGTCACCGCGGTGGCGAGCGCGAGATACGGACCGAGATGGGTGTGCTCGCCGAGCGCGCGGAACGCTTCTTCGGGCCCGTAGCACGAAGACGAGATGCCGTCCGCGCCCAGCCCCACCCACGCGAAAAACGCTATGAGCGCAATATGGCGACGCGTTTTGGAATCGAGCGGATCGAGCGGCTTGCCGAACAGCTTCTGGCGCAGATTCGCAGGCTCGCTCACAGCCGTGTTTCCGTTCGCGTGGCCGCGAGTTTCTTTTCCAGGCGCCGGGCAAAGACGGTCATTTCCTTTGCCGCCTGTTTGTCGCCCTTGCCCTCGGCGACGACGATGCCCCTGCGGTACGCGTCGAGCGCTTGCTCGGGATGTCCGGATTCAAGTGCTTTTCCGAGAAGCTTCCATGCCGCCGAGTATCCGGGATCCTTTTCTACGGCCGTGCGCAAGTGCGACGCGGCCTGCTCGGAATCGCCGGCCTTGAGAAATTCGCTGCCGAGGGAAAAGCGCAAAAGCGCGCCGTCCCTGGGTGTGCCGACGAGCTTGATGAGCTTGTCGATGTGCGGCGAGGTCATCGGAGGCGCTGGCGCGGCCCCTGCCAGCGCGGCTATTATAGCCCAACGAGTCGGCAAAAATCCGGGTGCGCGCCATGCCTAGATCCATCGTTTCGACCCCAAATGCACCCGCTGCCATCGGCACCTATTCTCAGGCGGTGCGCATCGGGGACGTCGTGTATATTTCCGGTCAGATCGGGCTCGATCCTGCGACCGGGCAGCTCGTCGAAGGGATCGAGAACCAGATCCACCGTGTGTTCGGCAACCTGAAGGCGGTGGCCGAGGCGGCGGGCGGATCGCTCGCCAGCGCGGTCAAGCTCACGGTGTATCTAACCGATCTCGCGCATTTCGTCCGAGTGAACGAGATCATGGCTCGATATTTCGACAAGCCGTATCCGGCGCGTGCCGCGGTCGGCGTCGCGGCGCTGCCGCGGGGTGCTCTGATCGAGGCGGACGCGGTGCTGGTGCTCGCGTAGCGAGCGCCAGCGGTCGAGAGTCGAGAGCTCAAAGTCAAGAGTGGGCAAATCGGGTGCCGCAGCTTCGAGCTCCCGACGCTTAGCTCTCGGCTCCAGACTCCCGACTCTCAGCCCGTCGATCAAGAAAAAGCTCGCGAAGCTCGGCATCCGCCAGGATTTCGACCTGGTGTTGCATTTGCCTTTACGCTACGAGGACGAGACACGCCTCACCCCGATCGCGAGCGCCCCCCCAGGTGCGCCGGTACAGGTGGAGGGCACGGTACGTTCAACCGATATCGTATACCGTCCCCGGCGCCAGCTTGTGTGCCGGATCGAGGATGCCACGGGCGAGATCATGCTGCGCTTTTTCAACTTCTATGCGAGCCAGGCGAAGGCGCTCGCTGCAGGCGCAACGGTGCGCGCCTTCGGTGAGGCGCGCGCGGGTTTTTTTGGCGGCGAGATGATCCATCCGCGCTTTCGCGTCCTGCGCGGGCCCGCACCCCTGCCGGATGCATTGACGCCGATCTATCCGACCACCGCCGGACTTCCACAGGGATCGCTGCGGCACCTGATCGAAGCCGCCGTTGCGCGCGCCCCGCTCGACGACACGCTGCCCGATGACGCGCGGAGGCCCCTCGGATTATGCAACTTCCGCGAGGCCGTCGACTCGCTGCACCATCCGCGTCCTGGGGCCGACCAGGCGGGTCTCAGCGCCCGCGCCTCCCCGGCGTGGCGGCGCATGAAGTTTGACGAGCTGCTCGCGCAGCAGCTTTCGATGCGCAAATACTACCGCGAGCGAAAAGCCCGCGCCGCGCGGCCGCTCGCACAGCCGCGAGACCGGACGCGCCGCTACGGCGCGGCCCTGCTTGAGCGACTGCCGTTCCGTTTGACCCGCGCGCAGCTGCGGGTGTGGAAGGAAATCGAAGGCGACCTGGCGCAGCCGCACCCGATGCGCCGCCTGTTGCAGGGCGATGTCGGCAGCGGCAAGACCGTCATCGCCGTGCTCGCCGCGCTACGCGCCGTCGAGAACGGTCTGCAAGCCGCCGTCTTGGCGCCGACGGAAATCCTCGCGGAGCAGCACTTCCGCAAATTCAGCGAGTGGCTCGGCCCCTTGGGGCTGGAAGCGGCGTGGCTCACGGGAAGCCAGACGAAGAAGGAACGCAGATCTGCCCTTGCCGCCATCGCCTCGGGGAAAACGCTGATTGCGATCGGCACCCATGCGCTGTTCCAGGAGCATGTGGAGTTCCGCTCGCTCGGCCTCGCAGTGGTCGACGAGCAACACCGCTTCGGCGTGGCGCAGCGCCTCGCCCTGAGCATGAAAGGCGCCGAACCGCACCAGCTCATGATGAGCGCGACTCCGATTCCGCGCACGCTGTCGATGAGCTATTACGCGGACCTGGACGTGTCCGTCATCGACGAGCTGCCGCCGGGGAGAAAGCCCGTCGTGACCAAGCTTGTCGCCGATTCACGCCGCGCGGAGGTTGTACGGCGCCTCCGCGAGTCCTGCGCCGCGGGACGCCAGGCCTACTGGGTGTGCCCGTTGATCGAGGAGTCGGAGCCCCTGCAGTTGCAGACCGCGCTCGACACCTACGCTACGCTGAGCGCGGAATTTTCCGAGCTCGAGGTGGGACTGATCCACGGGCGCCTCAAGCCGGCGGAGAAGGCGCGGACGATGGCCGCCTTCCTCGCCGGCGACGTCAAGCTCCTGGTGGCGACGACCGTGATTGAAGTGGGAGTGGACGTCCCCAACGCCTCCCTCATGGTGATCGAGCATGCGGAGCGCTTCGGCCTTGCCCAGCTGCACCAGCTGCGAGGGCGCGTGGGCCGCGGAGCGGAGGAGTCGGTGTGCGTGCTGCTCTACCAGAACCCCCTGGGCGAGGCCGCGCGCAAGCGGCTGCGAGCGATCTTCGAGAATTCCGACGGCTTCGTCGTCGCGCGCGAGGATCTGATGCTGCGCGGCCCCGGCGAGTACCTGGGCGCGCGCCAGAGCGGCGCGCCGCTGCTGCGCTTTGCCGATCTCGACAAGGACGCGGATCTGGTCGAGGCGGCACGCGAGACCGCGGAACGGCTCCTGCGCGATCGTCCCGAGGCCGCGGAGCAGCACCTTGAGCGTTGGCTCGGCGGCCGCGCCGATTTTCTCAAGGCATAGATTCAGCAGGCGGCGGCTTTTTTCTGGCGGACGCAGAACCTGTGCCGGAGAACCTCCCTTTGCCCCCACGAGACTAGAATGGCGTGCCGATGAATCTCGCAGCTCTCAGTCAACGGCTCACGCTCTACGAGCGGCTGATGCGGCTTCACAAGCCGATCGGCACGCTGCTTTTGCTGTGGCCGACGCTGTGGGCGCTCTGGCTCGCGAGCGACGGAAGGCCGGATTGGTTGCTGGTCTGGATCTTCGCGCTCGGAACCTTGCTCATGCGCTCCGCCGGCTGCGTCATCAACGATATCGCCGACTGGCGTTTCGACGCGGAAGTGAAGCGCACGCGGGACCGGCCTCTTGCAACGGGCGCGGTGACCCGGCGCGAGGCGCTCGTACTCGCGATGATGCTTGTAGTGCTGTCCTTTTGCCTGGTGCTGTTTCTGAACCGGCTCGCGGTGCTGCTGTCGTTCGCCGCGCTCGCGCTCGCTGCGACTTACCCTTTGACCAAGCGCTTTTTCGCCGTCCCGCAAGCCTATCTTGGCATCGCTTTCGGGTTCGGCATCCCGATGGGCTACGCGGCGACTCTCGATCGCGTGCCGGTGGAGGGCTGGTGGCTGCTCCTCGCCAATGTGTTCTGGGCGATCGCCTACGACACGGAATACGCTATGGTGGATCGCGACGATGATATCCGCATCGGCATCAAGACCGCGGCCATCACCTTCGGCCGCTACGACGTACTGGTAGTGATGCTTGGTTACGGCGCGGCGCTCGCAGTGCTCGCCGGAATCGGCCTGCACCACCGGCTGGGCGTGGCTTACTATCTCGGTCTTGCCGCTGCGGCAGGGTTCATGGCGCATCACTACCGCCTGATCCGCGGCCGCGACCGCGAGGCGTGTTTCAAGGCGTTCAATCACAATAACTGGGTCGGCGCAGCGGTTTTTGCTGGGATCTGCGCCGATTTTGCGATCAGGAACTGAAGCAGATTCCATGGAAATGAATCTTGCAGGACGGGTCGTGCGTCACCGGCGCCGTCATCCTCATGGACGGTGGCGCGACTGCGGCGGTCGTCCAGGGACACCTTGAAATATCAGGACTTGCGCGACTTCCTCTCGCAGCTCGAGCGCGCAGGCGAGCTGAAGCGCGTTCGCGCCGAGGTCGATCCGAAGCTCGAGATGACCGAGATCTGCGATCGCGTGCTGAAGGCCGGCGGTCCCGCGCTGCTGTTCGAAACGCCGAAAGGCCACGTGATCCCGGTGCTCGGCAATCTGTTTGGCACCGCGAAGCGCGTCGCGCTCGCCGTCGGCGCGGATGCCGGCGCGGATCCGCGCGAAGCGTTGCGCGATCTTGGCAAGCTGCTCGCGTTCCTCAAGGAGCCCGAGCCCCCCAAGGGCTTTCGCGATGCACTCGAGCGCTGGATCCCGATCGGCCGGCAAGTGATGCACATGGCGCCGAGGGAAGTCTCGGACCCGCTCTGCCGCCAGGTTGCTTGGGAAGGCAAGGACGCCGATCTGTCGCGCTTGCCGATTCAGACCTGCTGGCCGGGGGACGCCGGGCCGCTTGTCACCTGGGGTCTGACGGTCACGCGCGGGCCGCTCAAGGCGCGCCAAAATCTCGGCATTTATCGCCAGCAGGTGATCGCTCCCAACAAGCTCATCATGCGATGGCTTCCTCATCGCGGCGGCGCTCTCGATTATCGCGAGCACTGCGACGCTCGCCCCGGCGAACCGTTTCCGGTGGCGGTTGCCCTCGGTGCGGACCCTGGAACGATGCTCGCCGCGGTGACGCCGGTGCCCGATACGCTCTCGGAGTACCAATTTGCGGGTCTCTTGCGCGGCGCGCGCAGTGAGATCGCGAAATGTCTAGCCTCGGATCTCCAGGTGCCGGCATCGAGCGAAATCGTGTTGGAGGGAGTGATCCAGGCGGGTGAGACCGCCGTCGAAGGCCCGTTCGGGGATCACACCGGCTACTACAACGAGCAGGAGCGGTTTCCCGTGCTGACGGTGGAGCGCATTACCACACGCCGCGAACCGATCTACCACTCCACCTACACCGGCAAGCCGCCCGACGAGCCGGCCGTGCTGGGCGCGGCGCTCAACGAGGTGTTCGTGCCGATTCTGCAAAAGCAATTTCCCGAGATCACAGACTTTTACCTGCCGCCCGAGGGCTGTTCGTACCGCCTCGCATTGGTGAGCATGAAAAAACAGTATCCCGGCCACGCCAAGCGCGTGATGTTCGGCATCTGGAGCTTTCTGCGCCAGTTCATGTATACCAAGTTCGTCATCGTCACCGACGATGACGTGAACATCCGCGAGTGGAAGGACGTGGTGTGGGCTCTTGCCACGCGCGTCGATGCCGCGCGCGATGCGTTCATCGTGGAGAACACGCCGATCGACTCTCTTGATTTTGCCAGCCCGGTTTCGGGGCTCGGGTCGAAAATGGGGATCGACGCTACCGGAAAATGGCCGGCGGAAACCTCGCGCGTCTGGGGTCGTCCGATCGAAATGGGACAAAGCGTGAAGCGGCGTGTCGACGCTTTATGGCGCGAACTGGGGTTATGAGCCCGGCACAAACAAGGGCTGTGACGATGACCGAGCCCACCACTCAACTCGCGGCGCCTTCATAGATCCAGCGAAGCAACACGTCCTGAGCGACTTCTCCGGCGGCGGCATTTGCATGATTGATAATGAACACCACGGCGAAGCGCCGCCCGTTGCGGTCGAGGACGTAACCCGCGGCCGCGCGTGCATCCGAGAGCGAGCCGGTTTTGATGTGCGCCTGCCCGGCAATCGGATCGAAATTCATTCTCCGGCGCATCGTGCCGTCGTAGGCAACGAGCGGCATCGAGGCGATGAACTCCGGCATTACGGGGCTCTTCCAAGCGAGCAGCAGGAGCGCGCCAAGGTGTCCTGCGCTGATGCGTTCGCGTCGCGACAGCCCCGCGCCGTTCTCGATAACGAGCTCCGGAAACTCGAGCGACTTTTGTTTGAGCCACGACTGGATCACTGCGGATGAACGGTCGGCGCTAGCCGGGAGCCTCAAAATTTCCCCGGACAGCGTGAGAAACAGCTGCCGCGCCATGACATTGTTGCTGAACTTGTTGATATCCCGTACAACCTCGGCAAGCGAGGGCGAGTCCAGGGAGAAGAGCAACGCGGAGCTGGGCCTGGGATTGCCCTCCCGAAACCCGCCGCGCAGCACGCCCCCCATCTCTCCCCACAGTTCGCGGAACACGCCGTAGACGTAGGTGCCGTGCGGCAGCAGCGCGACGTTCCAGGTTTGCTCGCCGCAGCTTGCCGGATAGGTGCCGCTGAAGCTTGCGCGAGCGCCGCCTTCGGTTGTCCGGAACTCGGCCTTGATGCGCGTGCGCCAGTCGCCGCACGGTCCTTCGGAAAGCCGCACCGACTGTGCAAGCTCGAGCTGTGCCGGGCGCGGCTCGGCGACGACTTGCACTCGGTGCCGCTCGAGATCGGGCGAGAATGTGAACCGCACCGTTTTGAAGTTGAGGAGCAGCGCGTCAGGGCTGACGTTGTAGGACCGCAGCGGCTCGTTATCAAAGCTTGCGGCGTCTTCTTCAAAGGACTCGAAATAGCCGCGGTCGAGCACGAGATCGCCGCGAATCTCACGCAAGCCCCGAGCGCGCAACCCCCGCAGCAGCAGCCAGAAGTTTTCCACGGTGAGTTTGGGATCGCCCGTTCCCCGGAGCACGAGATCGCCTTCCAGAACATCCCCCGACATCGCGCCGCTGGCATAGGCCTCGGTCTTCCAGGTAAAGCTCGGCCCCAGCAGCTCGAGCGCAGCGTAAGTAGTCAGGAGCTTCATCGTCGAAGCTGGGTTCATGGGTTGCGCTGTGTTGAAGGCGAGCAATGGGGAGGTGCTGCCGACTTCCTGTACGAAGGCGGCGACCCCATCAGCTGCAATGCCGGCTGCAGACAGCGAGGCGGCGACCGGTGCCGGAAGCGCTGCCTGGGCGCGAACTGGCTGCGTGCCCGCCCCGGCGGCAAACCCCAGGCAGAGCGCAACAGCAGCACGCAATTTATACGAGTCCAAGTAAGAGAGCCGTCTAGTCACCGGAGGCGGGAGTATGACAGCGAGCTTTCAGGTGGCGCTTGAAATTCGAAGCCTAGACCCTTATTATTAGCACTCGCCGGAGATGAGTGCTAGCGTCCTTGTTTCCGCGCTGATTATCTTGGCCACAAGGCACGTGTGTGGCTACTAACTTACTGTTAAAGGAGGCAAGCCTATGAAAATCCGTCCCTTGCATGATCGCGTCGTGGTCAAGCGTCTCGATGAGGAGCGCAAATCCGCAGGCGGGATCGTGATTCCCGACAATGCCGCTGAGAAGCCTGACCAAGGCGAAGTGATCGCCGTGGGTAAGGGCAAAATCCTCGAAGACGGCAAAGTACGCCCGCTCGACGTCAAAATCGGCGACCGCATTCTGTTCGGCAAGTACACCGGCCAAGCCGTGAAGGTCGAGGGCACCGAGTATTTGGTGATGCGCGAAGACGACATCATGGGCGTCGTCGCATAGCAATTAAACCCCACGATTCCAATCCAGGAGTAAAACAATGCCTGCTAAAGACGTACGTTTCCACGAACCCGCGCGGCACAAGCTGCTCGCCGGGGTCAATATCCTCGCCGATGCGGTCAAGGTGACCCTCGGTCCCAAGGGCCGCAATGTAGTGCTGGAGCGCTCGTTCGGAGCACCCACGGTAACCAAGGACGGCGTGTCGGTCGCGAAAGAAATAGAGCTGAAGGACAAGTTCGAGAACATGGGCGCACAGATGGTCAAGGAAGTCGCCTCCAAGACTTCGGATGTCGCCGGAGACGGCACCACCACCGCCACCGTGCTCGCTCAATCGATCGTGAAGGAAGGGATGAAATTCGTCGCGTCCGGCATGAACCCGATGGATCTGAAACGCGGCATCGACAAGGCGGTGATCGCCGTAGTCGAGGAATTGAAGAAGCTCTCCAAGCCTTGCACTACCAGCAAGGAGATCGCGCAGGTTGGCGCCATTTCTGCTAACGCGGACGAGGCGATCGGCAAGATCATTTCGGACGCCATGGACAAGGTCGGAAAAGAAGGCGTGATCACGGTCGAGGACGGCAAAGGCCTGGAGAGCGAGCTCGAAGTGGTCGAAGGCATGCAGTTCGACCGGGGGTATCTGTCCCCGTATTTCATCAACAACGCCGAAAAGCAGATTTCGGTGCTTGAGGACCCTTACATACTCCTGCACGATAAGAAGGTCTCCAACATCCGCGACCTGCTGCCCATCCTCGAGCAGGTAGCCAAGTCCGGGAAGCCGTTGCTCCTCGTGGCCGAAGAAGTCGAGGGCGAAGCGCTCGCGACACTGGTGGTCAACAACCTGCGCGGCATCCTCAAGACCTGCGCGGTGAAGGCGCCTGGGTTCGGCGACCGCCGCAAGGCCATGCTCGAGGACATCGCCATTCTCGCCGGCGGCCAAGTGATTGCCGAAGAAGTGGGTCTGACGTTGGAAAAAGCGACGCTGAAGGACCTCGGCCGCGCGAAGCGAGTCGAGGTCGCGAAAGAAGAAACCACCATCATCGACGGTGCAGGGGATCCCAAGGCGATCGAGGCGCGGGTGAAGAACATCCGTACCCAGATCGAGGAGGCCACCAGCGACTACGACAAAGAGAAGCTGCAGGAGCGCGTGGCTAAGCTCGCCGGCGGCGTGGCGGTGATCAAGGTCGGCGCCGCGACCGAGGTCGAAATGAAGGAAAAGAAAGCCCGAGTCGAGGACGCGCTGCACGCGACCCGTGCGGCGGTCGAGGAAGGTATCGTTGCAGGCGGCGGCGTGGCCTACATCCGCGCGCGTGGTGCCCTCGACAAGCTCAGCGGAGAGAACCCCGATCAAGAGGCCGGCATCAAGATCGTGCGCCGCGCCCTCGAGGAACCGCTGCGCCAAATCGTAGCCAACTCCGGCGCTGAGCCTTCGGTCGTGCTGAACAGGGTCGCCGAAGGCAAGGGCAACTTCGGCTTCAATGCCCAGACCGAGCAGTTCGGCGATCTCGTGGAGATGGGCGTGCTCGATCCCACCAAGGTGAGCCGCACCGCGCTGCAAAACGCGGCCTCCGTCGCCGGACTGCTGCTCACCACCGATGCGACGGTGGCCGAGTTGGTCGAGGAGAAGAAGAACTCCGGTGGCCACGGCCACGGGGGTATGGGCGGCATGGGCGGTATGGAAGGGATGGATATGTAACGCGCTTTGCGCGTTGCATATCCCGGGCAGGCTTCGGAACAGGGGGAACCAAGATTTCCCCCGTAACCCCCTTCTTTGGAGTAAACACAGCCCCGCTGCGGCGGGGCTTTTTATTTAGTGGGGACTCTTCGCCGTCGTTAAGCTGCTCGGCTCCGAGGGCTGGACGACATCACGCATTGCCTGTTAGCATCGCGCGCAGGCTGTCTAGGGGCCATTTGAAAATACACTCGACAACCCGACCAGCTTGAGAAGTATTTCGGCTCAATACTACTAAGAGGGGGATCCATGGCAACTCAAGTCCCGAAGAACTTCCGGACCGTGATCATCGCCGCGTCAGTGGGAAACGTCATCGAGTGGTATGACTTCTATATCTTCGGGAGCTTGGCGGCGGTCTTGTCGGTTAAGTTCTTTGAAAAAACCCACCCGGTCGCGGCTCTGCTGAGCACGATTGCGCTGTTCACCGCCGGATTCTTGATCCGTCCGCTGGGCGCATTCCTCTTCGGATGGCTGGGCGACCGCGTTGGCCGCAAGTACACGTTCCTCATTACGCTCAGCGGAATGGGGCTGGGCACGGGGGCGATCGGTTTGATCCCGACCTACGAGTCGATCGGTCTGACCGCCGCGTTCCTCCTCTTCGCCCTGCGGATGATCCAAGGCCTGTGCCTGGGCGGTGAGTATGGAGGCGCCATCACTTACGTCGCCGAGCATGTCTCGGACGAGCGCCGCGGCTACTACACCGGCTGGCTGCAGACCTCTCCGACTCTCGGGATCGTGGTGTCGCTGGCCGTGATCATCGCTACACGCACGTATTTCGGCAATCAAGAATTCGACGCGTGGGCGTGGCGTATTCCGTTCCTGCTTTCCTTCCTGCTGGTGGCAATCGCAATCTACATCCGGCTCCAGCTCCAGGAGACCCCGATCTTCCAGGAGATCAAGGCCAAGGGGCAGATGACTAAGAATCCCTGGAAGGAAGCCTTCCTCAGCGCGAATATCAAGTTCGTGCTGATCGCCAGCATTGTGGTGATCGGGGAGGGAGTGGTCTGGTACAGCGGTCAGTTCTGGGCGTTGTACTACATGCAGCAGGTTTCCAAGGTGGACCCGCTGACCACGGCCTACATCGTGGGAGGCGCGCTGCTCCTTGCATCGCCGACGTTGATCCTGTTTGGCTGGCTGTCCGACCTGATCGGCCGCAAACCGGTGATCTTGGGAGGCTTCCTGCTCGCGGCGGTCACCTACTATCCGCTGTATGCGTGGCTGGGAACGGTGACCAAGCCCGGCGCCATCAACTATCCCGTTGCGGTCTTCATCATTTTCATTCTCGTGTCCTACGTCGGTATGGTCTATGGACCGATCGGAGCGTTCTTGGCGGAATACTTCCCCGGCAGGATCCGCTACACCTCCGTGTCCGTCCCGTATCACATCGGGAATGGCTGGGGCGGCGGGCTGGTGCCGTTCATCACTTCGGCGGCCTTTCAGGCGACAGGCAACCTCGGCAACGCGCTGATCTATCCGATTGCCGTGCCCGCGGTGTGCTTCGTGCTTGGCCTCTTCCTTATGCCGGAAACCCGCCGTATGAGCATCTGGGAACCGGAGAAAGCTAGGGCCTAGCGCGCTCGCACCGGCGTTTGCCGCGGCGCTCGAGAGCGACATCGAGACACGCGCGATTGACAAACAGCGCCCAATGGACGCACTGAGCCCGCCTTCGAGGCGGGCTTTTTTTGCGCTGGGGACCGGAATTGCTCTCTCATGGAGAGATGGCCGAGCGGAAGCCGGCAGCCCTGGGATCGCAGCCGACGGCGGAGGCATCCACTCGCGGCGGAAGCTGTCGGAGAAGCCAACGAAGCCGGGGATTCTTGGCGAGCAGGCGAATTGCTCTTATAATCCGCTCCTTTTCGACGCGGTCCATTTTTTTCGAGAGCACACCGGCCAAGTAGCTCAGTTGGTAGAGCAGAGGACTGAAAATCCTTGTGTCGGTGGTTCGATTCCGCCCTTGGCCACCACAGATTCAGCTCGATATGTCCTCGCCCGAGCGCAGCAGGGTTTTCTTTGACGGCTTGGCCGTTGTTGACTATGCTGAAGTCCCGCTGGCGGCACGGCAGTCATTCTTTCCGCATGGTCCGAATTCCGAGTAGACAAGGAGGAAAAGCGATGGATGGATTCCACCGATGGATATCACGCTTATTGATCGTCTGCATGTCCATAAGCGGATTCCCGCTGTCCGCCTTCGCGGGAATCGTCGTCACGGACCAGATTTCCGTCGCGACAGAACGTGACCGCATCAGGAGTTTCCTCGATCGCGCCGAGGTGCGCGCACGGATCGGGGAACTCGGGGTGGACGCGAACAAGGCGCGGGCCCGAGTGGACGCTTTGACCGACGACGAAGCAAGGGAGCTTGCCGCGCGCATCGACGGACTACCTGCAGGGGGAGACAGTGTCCTGGGCGTCTTGCTTGTGGTCTTCCTCGTCCTGCTGATTACGGACATCCTCGGCCTGACCAAGGTATTTTCTTTCACGAAATCGATACGCTGAATACAGTGGTTGGGCTCCTCGACACCCCCGCTCGAGCGGGGGTTTTGTTTTTGGCCTTCGCGATTCTCACGGGTTGCGCAACACCGCAGGTCGAGGCCTTGCTCGAGCGGCCCGATCCGGAGCTGCCGCAGCGGGTGGAACTCGCGGCGGTGCCATTCTTTCCGCAGGAGCTCTACCAATGCGGTCCCGCGGCGCTCGCAACGGTGCTCGTGCACGAGGGCGTCAAGACTTCGCCCGAGGCGCTTGTCGGGCAGGTCTACCTGCCCAAACGCGAGGGTTCGTTACAGGCGGAGATGCTCGCCGGCGCGCGGCGGCACGGATTGGTGGCCTATCCGCTCGCGCCGCAGCTCGTGGACGTGCTGCGGGAAGTGGCCGCCGGAACGCCCGTAGTGGTCCTGCAAAACTTGACGTTTGATTTTGCGCCGCGCTGGCACTATGCGGTCGTTGTCGGCTACGATCTGCCGCGGGAGGAAATCGTGTTGCGCTCGGGCACCACTTTTCGGCTCTCGATGACTCTCAGCAATTTCGAGCGCGTCTGGGCGAGAAGCCGGCATTGGGCGATGGTGGCGCTGCCGCCGCAGCGGCTGCCCGTCACCGCGGCTGCGGATAGCTACGTCGCTGCAGCGGTTGCGCTGGAGCGGCTCGACGCGGCCGCGGCGCGACAAGCTTACGCGGCTGCGCTCGCGCGCTGGCCGGATCACCTCGTCGCCGAAATCGGCCTGGGAAACGCGGCCTATGCGATGCGGGACCTCGCGGCGGCAGAGGCGGCTTACCGCCGCGCCACGCACGATCATCCGCAAGCGCCGGACGCCTGGAACAATCTCGCGCAAGTTCTCCTTGAACTCCACCGCGCGGACGAAGCGCTGGTTGCAGCCGAGCGCGCCGTGGCTCTGGGTGGACCGCGGCTTGCGAGTTACCGGGCCACGCTGAAGGCGATCACCGAGTCGCGTTGAAGGACACGCCGATCTCGGCGCCGGGTGGAGCACGAGACGGCTGGTTTATAATCTGGGCCTCGCACGAACATGCCGCCATGCAACTTTTCGCGCTCGGCTTGAACCATCAGACTGCCCCGCTTGCGCTCCGCGAGCGGGTGGCGTTTCACGCCGAGCACCTGCCGTCGGCGCTCTCGGAACTCACTCATCGCGAGCCGGTCAGGGAAGCCGCGATCCTTTCCACCTGCAACCGCACCGAGCTTTACTGCGCCCTGGGCGAGCCGCAGGCGGCGCTCCAGTGGCTGGCCGGCTATCACCGCGTCCAAGCGCAGGCGCTGAAACCCTACGTCTATACGCTTCCGCAGGGAGAAGCGGTGCGGCACGCTTTCCGGGTCGCCTCGGGCCTCGACTCGATGGTTGTCGGCGAGCCGCAAATCCTGGGCCAGATGAAGGAAGCGGCGCGCGTGGCAGAATCGGCCGGCACGCTCGGAACGCTGCTCTCGAAGCTGTTCCAGCGTTCTTTTGCCGTGGCGAAGGAGGTGCGCAGCAACACCGGCATAGGCGCGAACGTGGTGTCGATGGCCGCGGCGGCGGTGAAGCTCGCCGGGCGCATTTTCCCCAGCCTCGCCGAGCAGAAGGTACTCCTGATCGGCGCGGGCGAGATGATCGAGCTTTGCGCCACGCATTTCGCCGCGCAGCGGCCGCGCACCATGGCGGTCGCGAACCGCACGCTGGAGCGGGCCGAGGCGCTCGCTCACCGCTTCAACGCGAAATCATTCGAGCTGCGCGATCTGCCCGAGCATCTCGCCGAGTACGACATCGTGGTGTCCTGCACCGCGAGTTCGCTTCCGATCATCGGCAAAGGCACGGTGGAGCGTGCCATTCGCGCGCGCCGGCACCGACCGGTTTTCATGGTCGATCTCGCCGTTCCTCGCGATATCGAACCGGAAGTAGCCGGCATGGACGACGTTTTCCTCTATACGATCGATGATCTCGCGGCGACGGTGCGCGAGGGCATCGACGCGCGCCAATCGGCGGTGGCTCAGGCCGAGGCCATCATCGAATCGCAGGTCGGCTCGTTCCTGCACTGGATGAAGACGCGCGAGATGGTGCCGCTCATCCGCCAGCTGCGCGACTCGGCAGAAGAGGCCCGCCGGCGCGAGCTCGAGCGCGCCATGCGCATGCTGGCCCGTGGTGAGGATCCCAAGTCGGTGCTGGACGCGCTTTCGCACGGCCTGACCAACAAGCTTCTGCACGCGCCCACCGAGGCGCTCAACCAGGGCGACCAAGGCGACGACGAAATGCTTAGAGCGCTCGTGGCGCGGCTGTACCGTCTGCAAACGCGCGATTAGCTGCGCTGCGCGTCTTCCCGCCGATGAAGCCCTCCATCGCGGCAAAGCTCGAGCAATTGCGCTCGCGCCTCGCCGATGTCAACGCGGCGCTCTCCTCGGAAAACGCCACCCGGGACCTGGAGCAATTCCGCAGGCTCTCTCGCGAGCACGCCGAGCTTGAGCCCCTGGTGGAGCTCTTCGACCGGTATCGCGAGACCGAGCGAGATGTCCTCGAGGCGCAGGAATTGCTCGCCGACGCGGAAATGAGGGGCTACGCCGAAAGCGAGGTCAAGGCGGGCCGCGAGCGGCTCGCGGCCCTCGAAGGCGAGTTGCAGCAGCGGCTGCTGCCCAGGGATCCCAACGACGAGCGCAATATATTCCTCGAGATCCGCGCCGGAACCGGCGGCGACGAGTCGGCGCTCTTTGCCGGTGACCTGTTTCGGATGTACGCGCGCTACGCCGAACGCCAACGCTGGCAGGTGGAGGTGATCTCCGAATCCCTGGGCGAAGTCGGCGGCTACAAGGAAATCATCGCCCGCATCATCGGCCAGGGAGCCTACTCCAAGCTCAAGTTCGAGTCGGGCGGGCACCGGGTGCAGCGCGTGCCCGCGACCGAGACGCAGGGACGCATCCACACCTCGGCCTGCACGGTGGCGGTGTTGCCCGAGGCCGACGCCATCGGCGACGTCGTGCTGAACCCGACGGAACTGCGCATCGACACCTTCCGCGCCTCGGGGGCCGGCGGCCAGCACGTGAACAAGACCGACTCGGCGGTGCGCGTCACGCACCTGCCGACCGGCATCGTCGTGGAGTGCCAGGACGCGCGCTCGCAGCACAAGAACAAGGAAAAGGCGCTTGCCGTGCTCGCCGCGCGCATCAAGGACAAGCAGCTGCGCGAGCAGCAGGCAAAGGAAGCCGCAACGCGCAAATCTCTCATCGGCTCGGGCGATCGCTCCGAGCGTATCCGCACCTACAATTTTCCCCAGGGTCGAGTGACCGACCACCGCATCAATTTCACGCTCTACAAGATCCACGACATCATGGACGGCGACCTTTCGGAGCTGATTGCGGCGCTGATGGCCGAGCATCAGGCCGAGCAGCTCTCGGCGCTCGCCGAAGAATCGCGACCGGCGTAGGCCGGTCTGCCGCAGTGACGGTGCCGCCCGAACCCGATTTGGCCGTTCTCGTCTTTGCGGCGCTGGCCGCGGCCATGTTCGGCGCGGCGCTCGTCACGACGCAGCGCGGCTTGAAACACATGGACGCCCTGTCCGGCGCAAAAATCAGCATCCCTACGGCGGCGCTGTTGTTCTGGTTGCTGTCGCCATTTCCGGACCTGTCCGGCTGGCAGGCGAACGCGGCAGGGATATTCGCGCTGGTCGGATTATTTTTCCCCGCCGCTGTGACTCTGCTGACGTTCGAGGCAAACCGGCGCTTGGGCCCCACCGTGGCTGGGACAGTCGGCAGCACGGCCCCTCTTTTTGCGGTGCTGGGGGCGGCGTCGTTTCTGGCCGAGCCGCTCGGAGCCAGAGAGCTCGTCGCCACGTTCGTCATTGTTCTGGGTTCCATTGCGCTGACGAGGCCGGATGCCGGGGTCGCGGGTGAGCGGCCGCGAACGGCTCTGTGGTTGCCGTTTTCGGCGGCCCTGCTGCGTGCTCTTGCCCAGGTGCTCTCCAAGGCCGGACTCGCGCTTTGGCCCAATCCGTTTGCCGCGGCACTGCTGGGCTACTCGGTATCGGCCGCTGCGGTGTGGACGGCGGCGGCGCTGGGCCCGGGTCGGAGGACGTCCGCGTTCGCACCTGCGGGAATCCCGTGGTTTGCGTTGACCGGGCTGCTCAACGGCGCGGCCGTGCTGTCCATGTATTACGCTCTCAACAACGGCCCTGTGCGCGTGGTCTCGCCGATCGTCGCGACTTATCCGCTGTTTACCCTGACGCTGAGCGCGCTGTTGCTTCGCGAGGAGCGCTTGAACCACAGGCTGATCGGCGGAGTCATGCTCACGGTGGCAGGAGTGGTGATCTTGCTGACCCGGTAGGTGCTCGAGATGCCGGACGTGAATATCGCCGAAATGCTCCGCTGTGAAGGCATCGATCCTGTTGATGCACGCGTGCTGCTCGGGATAGCGTTGGAAGTAAACCGAGCGTACCTCGCTGCGCATCCCGAGCAGACGCTATCGGATCATCAGCGCGATTGCTACCTTGCGCTCGTGGAACGCCGGCGCGCCGGGGAGCCGATTGCCTACCTCACCGGAGAACGCGAGTTCTACGGCCTTGCGTTCAAGGTCACCCCCGCCGTCCTGATCCCGCGGCCCGAATCCGAACTGCTCGTCGAGCTCGCGCTCGAGCGTGTGGACCCCGATCGATCGGGCCGCGCGCTCGATCTCGGGACCGGCAGCGGATGCGTTGCCGTGGCGATCGCGAGACATCGGCCTCGCACGCGACTTGTCGCGACCGAATTCGCCTCCGCGGCCTTGGACGTCGCGCGCGAAAATGCGCGGCGCCACGCCGTGGACAACGTGGAGTTCATGCAGAGCGACTGGTTCGACGCGCTTCGCGGCGAGCGTTTCGATTTGGTCGTTGCCAACCCCCCGTACGTGCCGGCGGGCGACCCGCACCTGGCACAGGGCGACGCGCGTTTTGAACCACGCCTTGCGCTCGTGGGCGGCAGGGACGGCCTCGGCTCCATTCGAAAAATCGCCGCTGGAGCGCGAGACCATATTTCGCCCGGCGGTTGGCTGCTGTTCGAGCACGGCTACGATCAGGGGCCGCGCTGTATTGCGCTGCTGCGCCGGCTCGGTTACGCCACGCCGGGCGACTTCAACGACTTTGCAGGGCTGCCGCGCGCGTGTGCGGGATGCTGGCGTGGTTGACCGGGTCTCGGGCCGACGCTACAATTTCCGATCGATTTCATCAGGTATTTCGAGGAGCAGGCATGAACGCGCAGGAACGCATCAGGCAACAGGTGACCGGGCACCCGGTGGTGCTGTACATGAAGGGCACGCCGCAATTCCCGCAGTGCGGTTTTTCCGCCAACGCCGTGCAGATCCTCAAGGCTTGCGGCGTCGACGAGCTGCTTACGGTCAACGTGCTCGAAGATCCGGAGATTCGCGAAGGCATCAAGGAGTTCGCCAACTGGCCGACGATCCCGCAGCTCTACGTGAAGGGCGAGTTCATCGGCGGCTCGGACATCATGCGCGAGATGTACCAGTCGGGCGAGCTGCAGAAACTCCTCGCGGGGGAAAAGGCGACCTCTTAGGTCGCGAGCAGCAAAGATCGAGGGGCGTCCCTCGTGCTGCCCGCCCTGTCTTTCTATCGCGTTTCCGCGAGCAGCCGGTCGATCATCGTTTCCGCCTGCGCCGCGTAGCCGCCTCCGAACAGGTTCGCGTGGTTGAGCACGTGGTAGAGATTGTAGAGAGTCCTTCTGACCGCGTAGCCCGCATCGAGGGGCGCGGCCTCCCGGTACGCGTGATAGAAGACCCGGGGGAATCCCCCGAACAGCTCGGTCATCGCAAGATCCGCCTCGCGATCCCCGTGATAGACCGCGGGATCGAAAAGCACCGGCTCGCCCCCGGCGAGAAATCCCGCATTGCCGCCCCACAGATCGCCGTGCAGGAGCGAGGCGGTCGGTTCGTGCCCGGCGAGCATCGGCGGCAACGCTGCGGCGAGCCGCTCCCCTTTTGTCGCAAGACTTTTTCCACACCCGTTCTTCCGGGCGAGTTGGAGCTGGGGCAGCAGACGCTGCTCGCGCCAGAATCCGCTCCAGGATTGTGAAAGCCGGTTGCGTTGGGGCGTGGTGCCGATGTAGTTGTCGCGCCGCCAGCCGTAACGCTCGCCGCGGACCGCGTGCAGCGCGGCGAGCCCGCGGCCAAGCGCAGCGTAGTCGCCGTTGCCGCGCAAATCCAAGTACTCGAGCACCAAAAACGCCTGTTGCCCGGTTTCTCCCCGGCAGACCGGCGCTGGCACTCGCACGCCCGCAGCGGCGAGCGCGGCAAGACCGTCGGCTTCCGCGGCGAAACTATCGAACCGGGAGCGGTCGTTGGTTTTCGCGAAAAACCGGCGACCGCCGCCTTCCAGGATGAACGAGCGATGGACGCAGCCGCCCGGCGCAGGCCTCGCACGCTCGATGCGGAACGCACCCGCGGCATCCGAGATGGCCGCCCCTACCGCGGAGATGAACTCAGCCGATCCCACCTCGCCTAGCTTGCCAGGGATTTGCGGCCGCGCCTGATCGCTGCGCGCACTTGCGCAGGCGCCGTTCCGCCGATATGCGAGCGGCTTGCGACCGAGCCCTCGGGCGTGAGCACGCCAAAGACGTCCTTCTCCACTTTGGAGGAAAAACGGCGCAATTCGGCAAGCTCGAGTTGAGCGAGATCGCGAGAGGACTTCTCGGCAAAAAGCACCGCACGCGCAGCGGCCTCGTGCGCGTCCCGAAACGGCAGCCCCTTTCTCACCAGGTAATCTGCAAGATCGGTCGCGGTCGCGAAGCCCTCCCTGGCTGCGGAGTGCATCGCAGCCGTGTTCACGATGAGGCCGGTGATCAGTTCCGCGAAAACTGCAAGCGTTTCGCGCAGCGTGTCCACCGCGTCGAACAGGGGTTCCTTGTCCTCCTGGTTGTCCTTGTTGTAGGCGAGCGGCTGCGCTTTCATGAGTGTGAGCAGCGCGACGAGATCGCCTACGACCCTGCCGGTCTTGCCGCGCGCGAGTTCCGGCACGTCGGGATTCTTTTTCTGCGGCATGATCGAGGAGCCGGTGCAGAAGCGGTCGGGCAGGGTGACGAAACCGAAGCGCGGGTTGGTCCACAGGATCAGCTCCTCGCTGAGGCGTGACAAATGGACCATGATGAGTCCCGCGCAAGCGCAGAATTCAATGGCGAAGTCGCGGTCGGATACGGCGTCGAGCGAGTTTTCGCACACGCCGTCAAAACCGAGCTCGCGCGCCACGCGCGCACGGTCGATCGGAAACGAAGTTCCGGCGAGTGCGGCGGCGCCAAGCGGCATCCGGTTCACGCGCCTGCGGCAGTCGGCGAGGCGCGAGCGGTCGCGCTCGAGCATCTCGAAATACGCCAGCAGGTGGTGACCGAAAGTAACCGGCTGGGCGATCTGCAGATGAGTAAAGCCCGGCATGACGGTGGCCGCGTGTTTTTCCGCCCGGTCGAGCAGCCTGCGTTGCACCTCGTGCAGGAGCGCACCGATCTCGTCAATCGCATCACGCAGCCACAGCCGCAGGTCGGTTGCGACCTGGTCGTTGCGCGAGCGCGCGGTGTGCAGGCGCTTGCCGGCGTCGCCGACCAGCGCGACCAGCCGCCGTTCGATGTTGAGATGCACGTCTTCGGCGTCCACCGACCAATGAAACTTTCCCGTTTTGATCTGCCTGGAGATCCTGGAAAGGCCCCGCTCGATGGCCTTAAGGTCCGCGCGGGAAAGGATTCCGGTCGCGCGCAGCATGCGCGCGTGTGCGACCGACACACGGATATCGTGCTGTGCCAGGCGCCTGTCGAACTCGATTGATGCGCTGTAGCGCTTGACCCGTTCCGACACGGGCTGTTCGAACCGGCCCGACCAGGTTTTCGTAACGGATTTCGACTGGGCCGCCATGGTTGACTGTAAAATGGCTGAAGTTGTCGAGCGCGCGGCTTCCGCCCGCGAACAGTCGATCTTGTCAGCGCATCAAAGTATACGGCAAAACCACTTTCCCGACGCCCTGCCGGACTTCCGCAATCTGGGCGTGATGGCGCGCATCCTGCTTTTGGTCAACGCGCTCGCGTTGCTGCTCGCTTTGGCGCGCTCGCGGGACATTGTGGAATTCGCGGCGAAGCTGACCGAGACCGCGGGCTGGTTGGAGCCCGTGCTGCTCGGGGTGGTCATCGCCTTGTACGCGGGCTCGCCGCTGCTTGAACGGCTTGCCTATCGTCACGGTTTGCTGGGCGTACTGGTTCTCGTGCTTGCAGTCACCGCCGCGCTCTTTCCCTTCCACGCGATGCTCGGCGGGGGCGGCGGCTGGGCTGAACTTGGCTGGAGCTTCGTGTATGCGTCGCTCGCGACGGGACTGCTTGCCTGGTACTTTCACCTGCGCAACCGCGCTTTTTCCCCTGCGCTGGCCGAGGCGCGGCTGCAGGCGCTGCAGGCCCGCATCCGCCCGCATTTCCTGTTCAACAGCCTGAATGCCGTGCTCTCGATCATTCGCAGCGATCCGAGGCGCGCCGAGGCGGCGCTGGAGGATCTGGCGGAGCTGTTTCGCACGGTCATGGCGGACAACCGCGAGCTGATCGCGCTGAAGGAGGAGATATCGCTGTGCCGGCAGTATCTCAACCTGGAGCAACTGCGCCTCGGCGAGCGCCTCCGGGTCGATTGGCAGCTTGAGCCCGCAGCGGAGCTGGCCCTGGTGCCGCCCATGCTGCTCCAGCCGCTTCTTGAAAACGCCGTCTATCACGGCATCGAACCCGGGATCGCCCCGGGAGTGATCGAGGTCGGCATCGCGCGCCAGGACGATCGGCTGCGGCTGCACCTGTCCAATCCGTATTACGAGGAGCATCAGCACCGCCAGGGGAACCGCATGGCGCTCGCCAACATCCGCGAGCGCCTGCAGCTGCATTTCGACGTCGAGGCGAACCTCCAAACCCGCGTCATCGGCGGCCGCTACCAGATCGACATCGTCATGCCCTACCGTACCGGCCCATGACCGCGCTTCGCGTGGTGATCGTGGACGATGAGCAACCCGCGCGCAACCGGCTGCGCGAGCTGCTCGAGGACTGCCGCGGCGAGCTGCCGCACGTCCTGGCGGGAGATGCGGCGACCGGTATCGAAGGCCTGGAAGTCGTCGCGGCGGTCCGCGCCGACGTGGCGCTCGTCGACATTCACATGCCGGGCATGAGCGGGATCGAGTTTGCCCGGCATCTGCAGGTGCTCGAACGCCCCCCTGCGGTGATATTCGTCACCGCCCACGACCAGTACGCGGTGCAGGCGTTCGAAGTGAACGCCGTCGATTACCTCACGAAGCCGGTGCGAGCCGCGCGGCTGCTCGCGGCACTGAAGAAAGCAGCGGGCGGCGCGCGGGTTGCGCGAGGCGTGCTCGAGCGCATCGACCCGGCGCCGCGCCGCCATTTGAGCGTAGCCGAGCGCGGCCGGGTGGCCCTCGTCCCTGTGTCGGAGGTGATCTACCTGAGAGCGGAATTGAAATACATTACCGTCCGCACCCGCGCTCGGGAATACCTGATAGAGGAATCGCTCACCCAGCTCGAGCAGGAATTCGCCGGCGTATTCGTGCGGATTCACCGCAATTGCCTGGTGGCGCAGCGGCTGATCCGCGGATTCGAACGCGCGCCCGAGATCGAGGGCGATGCCGGCTGGTCGGTGGTTCTCGAAGGCTGCGAGCAAAAGCTGCCGGTGAGTCGCAGGCAGTGGGGGCAGGTCAGGGCGATGGTCAAGAATTGAGCAACCGCGAGAACGGAAGCAAAGCGAGTACCCGAAAGAAACCCGGTGCGACCCGTGGCCGATACCGTAACGGACCGCCGGGAATGTTTACGAACGAAGGTACTCGGTCGGAATTCCGCGTCGCACCGCTTCGAGCTTTTTTCTGGATTCCGCGTCCCAATTCGGATTCGAGAGCGCGGCGTTGAAGATTTTTCCCACTTCCCGCATGGCCTGGTCGTACAGCTCGGGGCTTTTCAGAAAGCCCAGCGCCTTTGCCCCCAAAACTAGGAAGAATCTTTCGGTCACGCATTTTATCTGGACATCCGGCTTGGCTTGCTCTTGTCCGGCGTGCACCCGGAACAGGCTCATCGGCTCCGCTAGATAAACTGCCCCTCCCTTGGAGAGCAGCGTTAACCACAAACTTAGGTCCGCGAGGCAGGTATATTCGATTCCGTTTAGCATGAACAAGTGCTCGTTCCGTAGATCCACGTCATGTTTTCTGAACATGACCGTGCTCGGTTCACCGATGAAGTTGGTGCTATTTACCAGCGCGAAGTTCCCGAGATCGTGCCCCTCCATATAGCTTGTCACGCAGGTGAGAGGCATGGTTGCCTTGACATCAGCGCACATTTCGTTGCGTTCGTTGATGACGCGGCGTCGACTCGTCACCAGGGTGAGCTTGCTTCCATGTTTCTGGAACTCGTCGACCATCCGCCTCACGCACGACGGCAGGAGAACATCGTCATCAGTTAGGAATTTGATGTACTCGCCTGCCGCCCGCTTGAAACACTCCGTGAAGTTTCCGGAAAATCCCAGATTCCTCGGATTCTTGACGTAGGCGACCCTTCCGTCGTCGACGCTCTCGCAAATCTGCGCGATTTCGTTTCCACGAGAGTTGTCGCAGACGATGATCTCAAGATTGCCGTAGTCTTGATCCAAGGCGCTGGAGAGCGCGTCCTTGAAGAAGCGCAAGTTATAGGCGGGAATGAGAATGGAGACTCGGGGAAAAGCGGCAGCCATTGGAGAATGCTCTCGTGAATCCAGCTCGGCCCGGCGCCAATGGTACCAGAGACGCCGTCGCTCAACGTGTGCTCGCCATGGTCGGGTAGTGTCCTTAGGACACTACCCATGGTCGCTCGCCTCCGGGAAATTCCGCGAACCGTGCTAAAATCAACGCGACCAGCAGTGTCCTCACATTCCGTCCTTTGAGCGGCGCCCCGAGCAGACTCGTGATCGCCTCGCGCCGGAGCCGGCTCGCGATGTGGCAATCCGAGCATGTGGCGGGCGAGCTGCGGCGCCTGTACCCGAGCTGCCGGGTCGACATTCTCGGCGTCACGACGCGCGGCGATCAAGTCCTCGATCAATCGCTCGCAAATATCGGCGGCAAGGGTCTGTTCGTCAAGGAGCTCGAGACCGCTCTCGAGGACGGCCGGGCCGATCTCGCGGTGCATTCGGCCAAGGACCTGCCGATGCTGCTGCCGCAGGGGTTCTGCTTGGCGGCCATCACGGCGAGAGAAGACCCGCGCGATTGCTTCGTATCCAATGAAAGCGCGAGCCTCGATGCGCTGCGCGAGGGCAGCGTCGTCGGCACCTCGAGTCTGAGGCGCGAGGCGCAACTGCGCGAGCGCTATCCGGCGCTTCGGGTGAAGGCGCTGCGGGGCAACATCGACACTCGTTTGGCGAAGCTCGATCGCGGCGAATACCAGGCGATGGTGCTCGCCGTCGCCGGGCTCAAGCGGCTCGGACTCGCCGGCCGCATTCGCGCCATGCTCGAGCCCGAGCAGAGCCTGCCGGCGCCGGGGCAGGGGGCGCTCGCGATCGAGTGCTGCGAGCCGCGCGGCGAGCTGCGCCAATGGCTCGCCCCGCTCGACGATGCCGGCACTTCCGCATGCGTGCGCGCCGAGCGGGCGATGAGCCGCGCCCTGTCCGGCAGCTGCCAGCTGCCGCTTGCGGCTTATGCGGTCGCCGCGGGTGCGGAGATTCACCTGCGCGGGCTCGTGGCGATGCCGGACGGCCGCAACGTCGCGCGTGCCGAACTGCGCGGACCCCTGGCCTCTCCCGAGAGACTGGGCGAGGCGCTCGCGGCGACATTGCGCGAGCGCGGCGGCGATGCGATTCTCGCCGCGTTGTCATGACCGCGGGCCCTCTCTCGGGACGCGGCATCGTCATTACACGGCCTCGCGAACACGCGGCGGCGCTCGCCAGCCGGATCCGCGAGGCCGGCGGAGTGCCGATACTCTTTCCCACGATCGAAATCCTGCCGCCGGATAATCGCAACGCCCTCGCCGATGTCATCGCCCGACTGGACCGATTTCAGCTCGCCATCTTCATCAGCCCGACCGCCGCAATGAAAGGGCACGAGCTGGTCAGCGCCGCTCGGGCGTGGCCGAAGAGCCTGCGGGTCGCTGCGGTCGGTGCGGGCACGGAGAAAACTCTCGCGGAACTGGGTTTCGATTCGGTGATTGCCCCCCCGGGGCAGGCCGACAGCGAAGCGCTCGCGATGCTCCCGGAGTTGCAGAATCTACGCGGTCAGTCGGTCGTGATCTTTCGCGGACAGGGAGGCCGTGAGTGGCTGCGCGCAACGCTCGAGTCCCGGGAAGCGCGGGTCGACTACGCCGAATGCTACCGCCGCGCGCGGCCGGCTGTCGATGTCGGGCCGCTGATGGCGCGTTGGCAGAGCGGCGGGATCGAGGCAGTGTCCGTCACCAGCGCCGAGGGCCTGGCGAATCTCTTCGACATGCTGGGGCCGACCGGCAGGGGATATCTGAGCGCCGCGCCGGTGTTTGTTCCGCATGCGCGCATAGCCGCCGCAGCGGGGGAGATGGGCGTGCGCGAGGTCATCGTGACCGGGCGCGGCGACGAGCAGACTGTCGCGGGGATGGCGGCTTTTTTTGCTAAAGTATGACCGCATCGCCGCAGGTCGCGCATATTGAAGACACAACCGTGCCCGTCCCCGAGTTCTCACCGCCGCCCAAGCGTGCCCCACGTTTCGCCTCGCCGGTCGCCGTCGCGTGCGGCATCCTGACGCTCGTTCTCGTATGGCAGTGGTACGACGTTCGCAGCCAGCTGAGCGCCGTCCGCGAAGAGCTCGCCCAGCGTCTGCGCGAAAACGAGGCGGAAAGCCGTGACGCGCGCGTCGCGGCGAGGCAGACGCAGGAGGGGCTGCGCGAAGCGCAATCGAAACTCGCCCAGCTCGAGCTGAAGCTCGCCGAATCGCAGAAGCAGCAGGCGGCGCTCGAGTCGCTGTACCAGGAGGTGTCGCGCAGCCGCGACGATTGGGTCCTCGCGGAGATCGAACAAATCCTCACTATTGCCTCGCAGCAGCTGCAGCTCGCGGGCAACGTTCCGGCCGCGCTGGCGGCGCTGCAGACGGTCGATGCGAGGCTCGCGCGTTCCGACCGCCCGCAGTGGGCGCCTCTGCGCAAGGCGCTTTCGGGTGACATCGAGCGGCTGAAATCCGCATCCCACGCAGATATCCAGGGAATGGCGGCGCAACTCGATCAGCTGATTTTCGGCGCAGATTCGCTGCCGCTTGCGCAGGCCGTGCGGCCGCGCGCCGGCGTCGAAACCGCCGCGGCGCCTGCGCAGGTAGGGTTTTGGGCGCAGCTTTGGGCCGGGCTGCTCGACGAGCTCAAGCAACTCGTCCTGGTGGAGAACATCGAGCGCCCGGACCCGGTCCTGCTCAATCCGTCGCAGACGTTTTTCCTGCGCGAGAATCTGAAGCTGCGCTTGCTCAACGCGCGCCTCGCGCTGATGGCGCACGACGAAGCCGCGTTCCGCAGCGACGTGAAAGTCGCCGCGAACTGGGTCGACCGCTACTTCGACACCCGATCCGGCGACGGCGCGACCGCGCGGGAGAACCTGAAGCAGCTCGGCTCGAGCGGCGTCCGCATCGCGCTTCCTAACGTGGGGGATAGCCTGGCGGCCTTGCGCAGCTACAAGGCGTCCCGGACCCGGACTGCCCGATGAAGGCGCTGGTTTGGCTGCTCGCCGCGTTCGCGCTCGCGGTCGCGCTTTCAATCGTCATGCCCGGCAAGGACAGTTATGCATTGCTCGTGCTGCATCCTTGGCGCGTCGAACTCTCGCTCAATTTATTTGCGGTTCTTCTGGTCGCCGCCTTCGCGATCGGATACCTCTTGTTGCGGGTGGTGTTGCAAACGCTGCGGCTTCCGGCGCACGTACGCGCCTTTCGCGAGAGCCGGCGCGAGCAGAAGGGACGGACCGCGGCGTTCGGCGCGATTCAGGCGCTGTTCGAGGGCCGCTTCGTCAGAGCGGAGAGGCTGGCTGCCGGGGCGCACGATCTCGGCGCCGTGCCCGGTCTTGCCGGCTTGATCGCCGCGCGCGCAGCGCAGCGTCTGCGCGAATTCGAGCGGCGCGACCGTTGGCTGGAGCGCGCGAAAGACGGCGACGGGGACTGGCGGCTTGCGCGCCTGGTGACGGTCGCGGAGCTTTTGCTCGAGGAACGCCGCTTCGCCGAAGCGCGCTCGGTTCTGCACGAGCTGCGCGCGAACGGTCCCAGGCACATCGCCACACTGACGCTGCTCCTGCGCGCCGAGCAGGGCCTGGGCAATTGGGACGAGGTGATCCGGATCGCGAAGCAGCTCCAGAGACGTGCCGCCATGCCACCGGAGGCGCTCGAGAGCATCCGCGTCAATGCCCGCGTCGCGCTCCTCTCACGCAGGACTCACGACCGGGGAAGCCTCGCCCGGTATTGGCACGAAGTGCCGGACGCCGAGCGGACTCATCCCAAGGTGGCTGCAGCGGCCGCGCGTGCCTTCATGCAGCTTGGTAATTGTCGCGTCGCGCACCGGATCATCGAGGAAGCGCTCGAAAAGGCGTGGCAGGAGGAGCTCGCCCTGCTCTACGGCGAGTGCGATGACGACGATGCGTTGCAGCGGATCGAGCATGCGGAACGCTGGCTGCGCGAGCGGCCGGGCGACGCCGGACTGCTGCTGACGCTCGGGCGCCTCTGCCTTCAGCGCAAGCTCTGGGGAAAGGCGCAGAGCTATCTCGAAGCGAGCTTGGCCGTGCAGCCGACGCCGGCGGCGCATGTGGCGCTTGCGACTCTGTTCGACCGGCTCGGGCGTACCGAGGACGCCAACCGGCAATTCCGCGCGAGCGCCGATTCCGGCCTCGTTCCCGAGCCCCGTCGTTGAGCTCGATCCGGCGTCAGATGCCGAGCCCGGCCAACTGCTTCTCGGGATAGCGCGTACCGGTGGCAGCACCGGGCGCGAACGCTTGCGCAAGCTGCGCGATCTCGGCGGCAGTCAGCCGGAGGTCGGCCGCCGCCGCGTTCTGTTCGAGATAGCTGCGTCGCTTGGTTCCGGGAATCGGGACGATGTCCTCGCCCTGGGCGAGCAGCCACGCAAGCGCAATCTGCGCCGGCGTTGCCTTATGCGCCGCGGCGATTTGTTCGAGCGGCTCCAGCAGATCCACGTTGCGCTCAAGGTTCTGCGGATCGAAGCGCGGATGGTCGCGCCGGCGGTCTTTCGGCAACAGGGCATCGAGCGTCTTGATCGTCGCGGTCAGAAATCCGCGCCCGAGCGGCGAATACGCCATATAGCCGATCCCGAGCTCGCGACAAGCCGGCAATATGTCCCGTTCGACGTCGCGAGACCATAGCGAGTACTCGGTCTCGAGCGCCGCGATCGGATGCACTTTGCACGCACGGCGGAGGGTCTGCGCGCCCGCCTCGGAGAGGGCCAGGTACCGCGCCTTGCCTCGCTCGAGAAGCCTCGTCATCGCGCCCACCGTCTCTTCGATCGGAACCTTGGGGTCGACACGATGCAGGCCGTAGATGTCGATCTCGTCGACGCCCAGGCGCTTGAGCGACGCGTTGCAGGCGATCGGCACGTAATCGGGATGGCCGCCGGACATTCCTTTCGGCGCTCCTCCGCCCAGGGCGAGGTTGCCGAACTTGGTCGCGATCAGCGCGCGATTGCGCCTGCCCCTGATCGCCCGCCCGACCAGCTCCTCGTTTGCGCCGCTGCCGTAGGCGTCGGAGGTGACGATCAGGTTGGCACCGAGGTCGATCGCGCGATGTATCGTGGCGACGGACTCGGCGTCGTCGGGCTCGCCGTAGGCGATCGACATCCCCATGCAGCCCAGACCCAGCGCCGGTACCGTCGGGCCGTTTTTTCCGAGGTTGCGCGTTTTCATCGTTTCCTCCTCAGACGTCGGTGATCGCGTGTAAGTGATGGAAGATGTCCCGCGTCGTGGGGAACACCGCCAGAGCCTGGCTACGCGCCGGATCCGCCAAGCCAGTCTCTGGGCCGCAGGAACTCCCTGTACAACCGGTCTTCCGCGCTTCCCGGCTCGGGCTTCCAGTCGTAGCGCCATTTCGCGGTCGGAGGCAGGGACATCAGGATCGACTCGACCCGCCCGCCCGACTGCAGGCCGAACAGCGTGCCGCGATCGTAGACGAGATTGAACTCGACGTAGCGGCCGCGGCGATAGGCCTGAAAATCCCGCTCGCGCTCGCCGTACGGCATCCCGCGGCGGCGCTCGGCAATGGGGATGTAGGCGGGCAGAAAATGATCGCCGACGCTGCGCAAGAGCGCAAAGCAGCGGTCGAATCCGCCCTCGTTCAGATCGTCGAAAAAAATCCCGCCGACGCCGCGCGGCTCGTCCCGATGCCGCAATTGGAAATATTCGTCGCACCAGCGCTTGAAGCGGGGGTAGCAGTCTGCGCCGAACGCCGCGAGCGCGTCACGGCAACGGCCGTGAAAGTGGCGCGCGTCCTCCTCGAATCCATAATACGGCGTCAGATCCATCCCGCCCCCAAACCACCAGATCGCCTCGCCGCGCGCTGTCGTTGCAAGGAGGAACCGCACATTCATGTGCACGGTGGGGATGAAGGGATTGCGCGGGTGCAATACCAGAGAGACACCCAGGGCCTCGAAGCTCCGACCGGCGAGCTCCGGGCGTGAGGCGCTCGCCGAGGGCGGAAGGCGTTCCCCCGACACATGCGAGAAATTCACGCCGGCGCGCTCGAGCACCCCGCCATCCTCGAGCACGCGGCTCTCCCCTCCGCCGCCTTCGCCGCGCGCCCATGGGTCGCGGTAAAACGCGCGGCCGTCGAGCCGCTCCAGCTCCGCGACGATGCGGTTCTGCAGGTCGAGCAGGTAGGCTCTTACGGCTGCAGGATCCATCGTGCGCCGAGAAATCTGCATCGCCGTTCACACGCCATGATCTGTTTCGATCCGTGAATATTCGTGGCTAATGCTTCTTGTCCGCGACGGCGTGGTGGTGGCCGCTGCGCGCCTCGATGGCTCGGTGTCCAATATCGCGGCGGCACTGCATGCCGTCGAAGCGGATGTTCTCTACGACCCGGTAGGCGCGCCGCTGAGCCGCTTCGATCGAGTCCCCGAGGGCGGTCACGCACAACACGCGTCCGCCCGTCGTGACGATCTTGCCGTCCTCCAGCGCGGTGCCCGCGTGAAATACCCTGAAGTCCTCCCCTGCGGCGGGAAGGCCGGTGACGACATCGCCTTTTTTCGGCGCATCCGGATAACCCGCTGCCGCCAGCACCACGCCGAGCGCGACACGGCGGTCCCATTCCGCGTGGACGCGATCCAGGCCGCCCTCCACGGCATGCTCGATCAGCTCGAACAGGTCGCTCTTGAGACGCAACAGGATCGGCTGGGTTTCCGGATCGCCGAGGCGGCAGTTGTATTCCAGCACCTTGGGATGGCCCGCTCGATCGATCATCAATCCGGCGTAGAGAAAGCCGGCGTAGGCCTGCCCTTCCATCGCCATGCCGGCGAGCACCGGCTGGATGATTTCGCGCACTACCCGGGCGTGCAACCCGGGTGTCACCACCGGCGCGGGCGAATACGCGCCCATGCCGCCGGTATTGGGTCCTTCGTCGCCGTCCTTCAGGCGCTTGTGGTCCTGGCTGGTGGCAAGGGGAAGCACATGCTTGCCGTCGGCGAGGACGATGAAGCTCGCCTCCTCGCCTTCGAGGAACTCCTCGATGACCACGCGGTTTCCCGCAGCGCCCATCGCGCGCTCGACCAGCAGGCGGTCGATCGCCCGATGCGCCTCGGCTGCGCTCACGGCGACGACGACGCCTTTGCCGGCGGCAAGGCCGTCGGCCTTGACGACAATGGGCGCGCCGCGCGAATCGACGTAAGCGTGCGCGGCGCCGGCGTCACCGAAGCTCGCGAAAGCCGCAGTGGGAATCCCGTGCCGCGTCATGAAGTCCTTGGCGAACTCCTTGGAACTTTCCAACCGCGCGCAGGCCTGCGTCGGGCCGAAGATGCGCAGGTTCTTGGAGCGGAACAAGTCGACGACGCCCTCGGCGAGCGGCGCCTCGGGGCCGACGACCGTGAGATGGATGTTTTCTTTCAGAGCAAACTCGGCCAATTCGTCGATCGCGGTGAGCGCGATGTTCTCTAGGCCGGGCTCACGCGCGGTGCCCCCGTTTCCGGGGGCGACGAAGACCTTTTGCACTCGCGGGCTCTGCGCGAGGCGCCAAGCGATCGCGTGCTCTCTGCCGCCCGACCCGATTACCAGCAGCTTCATGTGATTGGTTGAGAGCTCAGAGGCGGGAGTTGAGAGTGCCCATAGTAACGGCTGCTCCCGATCCTGAACTCTCGGCTCTCGACGCCCATCAATGCCGGAAATGCCGCACGCCCGTAAACACCATGGCGAGGCCCAGCTCATCGGCGGCGGCGATGACTTCGTCGTCGCGCATGCTGCCGCCGGGCTGGATGATCGCCTTGGTTCCTGCCTGGGCGACGACGTCCACGCCGTCACGAAACGGAAAGAACGCGTCCGATGCGGCGACCGAGCCCGAAAGCGGGAGGCGGGCGTTTTGCGCCTTGATCACCGCCATGCGGGCGCTGTCGACGCGGCTCATCTGGCCGGCCCCCACCCCGAGCGTGCGCCCAGCGCCGCAAAATACGATCGCGTTCGACTTGACGAACTTGGCTACGCGCCAGGCGAACAACAAATCGCGGAGCTGCGCTTCGGTGGGCTTCAGTCTGGTGACGGTGCGTAGCTCGGAGACCTCGACTGTGCGGCTGTCGGGGATCTGGACGAGCAGCCCGCCGCCGACGCGCTTGAAGTCGTGGGTTTGCACGGCGCGCGCGATCGGCACTGCGAGCAGACGCGTGGTGGCTTTGGCGGCGAAGACTTTGCGCGCCTGGGCGTCGTATTCCGGCGCGACCACCACCTCGACGAACTGTTTCGACGCGGCCTCGGCGACGGCGCCCCCGATGCCGCGGTTGAAGGCGATGACGCCGCCGTACGCCGAAGTAGGGTCGGTGGCAAAGGCGCGTTCATACGCCTCGCGCGGTGACTCTCCGAGCGCGGCGCCGCAGGGATTGGCGTGTTTGATGATGACGCAGGCCGGTTCTTCGAACGTTTTCACGCATTCCCAGGCCGCATCGGCGTCGACGATGTTGTTGTAGGAGAGCTCCTTGCCTTGCAGCTGCGTATAGCCGGCGATACCGCCGGGGACAGGGGCGCTGTCGCGATAGAACGCCGCCTCCTGATGCGGATTTTCACCATAGCGCAGGTCCTGTACTTTTTCGAACTGCAGCGTGAGGCGCTCGGGAAAAGTGGCGCGGCCGCCGTCAGCACCCAGACCCGCGAGATGGTTGCTGATTGCGGCCTCATAAGCGGCGCTGTGGGCGAACGCCTTTTTTGCGAGCGCAAAACGCGTGGCTTCGCTCACCGCGCCGCCGTGCACACGCATCTCGCCGAGGAGCTTCGGATAATCCGCCGGATCGCTGACGACAGCGACGCCGGCATAGTTCTTCGCGCCCGCGCGCAGCAGGCTCGGGCCTCCGATGTCGATGTTCTCGATCGCGTCCTCGAGCGTGCAGCCCGGTTTTGCAACGGCCTGCGCGAACGGGTAAAGGTTGACGACGACGAGGTCGATCGGTTCGATGTCGGCTGCCTTGATCGCCGCCATGTGCGCCGGAACGTCGCGTCGGGCGAGAATGCCGCCGTGCAGCCGCGGGTGGAGGGTCTTCACCCGGCCGTCGAGCATCTCCGGAAATCCGGTATAGCCGGCCGCCTCGATGACCGGAATGCCGTTTTCCGCGAGCAGCCTTGCGGTGCCGCCCGTCGACACGATCCTGACCTTGAACTGGGCCAGGCCGCGCGCAAACTCGGCCAGCCCGGTCTTGTCGGAGACGCTTATCAGCGCCGTCCGGATGGGAATCATGCGGACAAGATGGCGAATCGCAAATCGGAAAATGGTGAAGGCCGCGAGGTGCGGAACGCACCTCCACCGGGCATTTCTCTATTCACCAATCACAGTTTTATTTTGAGCGATTGGATCTTCTTGCGCAGGGTGTTGCGGTTGATGCCCAGCATCTCCGCGGCGATCGATTGATTCCCCTCGGCGTGGTCGAGCACGATCTCGAGCATGGGACGCTCGACGTTCCTGACGACCATGTCGTAGATGTCGCGCGGCTTGGTTCCGTCGAGATCCTTGAAATACCGTTCCAGCGACCGGCGGACGCAGTCCGCGATCTCGCTTGTCTGCTTCATGCCGCCGTCTCCATCAACCTTGTCTTGAGCTCGTGCATCACGCCCTCGGCGGCGTCGGCACCGGTCGGGACTCCGCTCCGCGACTCACGCCGCCAACTCCTCCTCATAGCGCAGGCGGGAATGCTGCTGCGCCAGTTGTTCGAAAAAACGGTTGACCGCGTCGAGCTGTTCTTCGCAGGTTCCCAGCTGGTTCATATGGTGCCGGAACCCCGCCGAGCCTGCGAGCCCCTTTGTATACCAGGAGATGTGCTTGCGCGCGATCTTGACGCCGGTCTCGCGGCCGTAGAACCCGTAGAGGGCGTGCAGGTGCGCGACCAGCACCGAGTGAATCTCGGAGACGAGCGGGGCGGGAAGTTCCTCGCCCGTGGCGAGATGGTGCGCGATCTCGCGGAAAATCCACGGCCGGCCCTGGGCTGCCCGCCCGATCATGATGCCGTCCGCGCCGGTGTATTCGAGCACGTTCCTCGCTTCTTCGGGCGTGGTGATGTCTCCGTTCGCCACAACCGGCAGGCGAGTCGAGCGCCTGACGTCGCGGATCGTGTCATACTCGGCGCGGCCGGAGAATCCGCAGGCGCGCGTGCGGCCGTGCAGGGACAGCAGCCGCACGCCGCTGTCCTCGGCGATCCTCGCGACGCTCAGCGCATTCTTGTTCGCCGGGTCCCAGCCGGTGCGAAACTTGAGCGTTACCGGTACGTCGACCGCCTTCACTACGGCTCCGAGGATGCGCCCTACCAGAGCCTCGTCCTTGAGCAAGGCCGAGCCGGCCATGGTGTTGCACACCTTCTTCGCCGGGCAGCCCATGTTGATATCGATGATCTGTGCGCCCTGCTCGACGTTGTAGCGGGCGGCGTCCGCCATCATTCCCGGATCGGCGCCGGCGATCTGCACGGCGATCGGCTCGACCTCGCCCTCGTGGTTGGCGCGGCGGCGCGTCTTTTCACTGCCCCAAAGCAGGGAGTTGGAGGCCACCATTTCGGAGACCGCGAACCCTGCGCCGAACTTCTTGCATAGCTGACGGAAGGGGCGGTCGGTGACGCCGGCCATCGGCGCGACAAAAAGATTGTTGCGCAACGTGTGCGTACCGATTCGCATCGACGATCGTGGAATTTTTTCCGGCGGGAGCGCAATTCTATACCGAAACGCGACGGATTAGGGAAGCGTCGCGTCGCGCGGCGTGAGAAATTCACGCGCCGCGGAACCGAGCGCCCTTCTTGCAGCGCCGCAAGCGCTCGACAGCTCTTCAGGGAAGCGCGCGCGCCCCGAAAATCATGCGGCGGGCGAGGAAACGGCGCGCGGGCGGCAAGGCATCGAGCGCGGCCAGTCCCGCGCCGCGCGCCGCCGCCAGCGGCGGGAGGGAGTTGGAGAAAACGCGAACCAGGAAATCGGTGACGCCGATTCCCGCGCAACGGTCCGTGCGGCGCTTGCGCGCATAGCGAGCAAGGAACGCTCTTGTGCCGATTTCATCTCGAGGCGCATCAAGCAACATCTGAGCCAGTTCCCACGCATCGCGCAGACCGAGGTTCAAACCCTGCCCGGCGACCGGGTGCAGAGTCTGGGCCGCATTGCCTACTGCGAGCATCCGGGATGCCGGGGCAACCGGGGCGAAGCGCAGCGTGAGCGGAAAGCCTGCTCGCGGACCGGCGGATATGAAAGATCCCAGGCGATCGCCGAAAGTTTGCTGCAGGCGGACAAGAAAAGCCGAGTCGGAAAGCTCAAGCAGCATTGCAGCCGTTTCCGGACGGACGCTCCATATCATGGCGTGGCGGTCGCGCAGCGGCAGCAGGGCGAGCGGACCTTCGGCCGTGAAGCGCTCCCAGGCGACGCCGCGGTGGGGGCGCGTCGTGACGACCTCGGCCACGACCGCGTGTTGCCGGTATTCCTTTACGCGCTCGGCGCCAAGGCTTGCGCCGCCGTCGGCCAGCACCAGGAGCCGGGCGCGCATTCGCGCTTCGCGTCCACGGTGGGATACGCGCACGTTGATGCCGTCGTCGTCGGGATCCCAGCCTTTCAGCGATTCCGCGGCGGTGGGAGTCCGCGCCGCGAGCGGCGCGAGCAAGTCCGAGTACGCGGTGACATATCCCAGCGCGGGAAGGCCGTGCTCGGCGCTGCGCATCACGGTTCGGCCGAATCCGTGCCGCTGTGATACGTGAATCGCCTCGATCGGTGTGCTCTGGATTCTCTTCCACATGCCGAGCCGTTCCAGCATGAGGCGGCTCCCGTGGGAGAGCGCGATGGGCCGACCGGCGGCGTGGCCTTCGCCGCCGATCCGCGCCACGGAAACGGGGCTGCCGGCAAGGGCGAGCGCCAGCGTGCAGCCGACCGGCCCGCTGCCGGCGATTGCGATGTCGACATCAGGCAGTTCAGCCACGACCGACCAGCGATTCGATCTCGCGCGCCGATTTCGGCGCCGCAGCCGTGAGCACCTCGCATCCCGAAGGCGTCACCGCGACATCGTCCTCGATGCGCACGCCGATGTTCCAGAACCGCGTTGGCACGTTATCTGCGGGCCGGATGTAGCAGCCCGGCTCCACGGTGAGCGTCATGCCGGGTTCAAGCCGGCGCCAATCTCCGCTGGTCTTGTATTCGCCGACGTCATGCACGTCGAGGCCGAGCCAATGTCCGGTGCGATGCATGTAGTAGCGCCTGTAGTCCTCGGTCTCAATGACCTTTTCGAGCGGACCCTGGCACAGTCCGAGCTCGATGAACCCTTGCGCGAGCGCCCTGAGCGCGGCGTTGTGCGGCTCGTCCCAGCGGCTTCCGGGTTTCACCGCGGCGATCGCCGCCTTCTGCGCGGCGAGCACCAGCTCGTAGATCTCGCGCTGGGGTCCGCTGAATTTTCCATTCACCGGAAAGGTGCGCGTCAGGTCGGATGCGTAGCCGTCCAGCTCGCAGCCGGCGTCGATCAGCAGCAGCTCGCCCTCGGCGAGCCGGGCGTTGTTGTCGCGGTAATGCAGGATGCAGGCGTTGGCGCCGCCGGCGACGATCGGCCAGTAGGCGGGGAACTGCGCGCCGCGGCGACGGAACTCGTACAGGAGCTCGGCCTCGATCTCGTATTCGTTGCGCCCGGGGCGCGTCGCCCGCATGGCGCGCTCGTGCGCGGCCGCGGAGATCGCGGCGGCGCGGCGCATCACGGCGAGCTCGGTGTCGTCCTTCGCGAGCCGCATCTCATCGAGCACGGCGCGCACGTCGCGGATGTCCGCCGGTGCGCTCACGCCCGCGCGCGCCTGCGCGCGCACCTGGTTCAGCCATCCCAGGACGCGCGCATCCCAGGCTGCGTCGGCTCCGGGCGAGTAGAAGAGCGCCCGCTGGTTGGACAACAGCTTCGGCATCTGTTCATCGAGCGCGCCGACCGGATAGGCTTCGTCGAGGCCCAACTCCGTTTTTGCGCCCTCGGGCCCGCGGCGGATTCCGTCCCAGAGCTCGCGCTCCGGGTTGCGCTCGCGGCAGAACAGAATCGAGCGCGGTTCGTCGCCGGCGATCACGACCAGAATTGCGTCCGGTTCGGCGAAGCCGGTCAAGTAGTAGAAATAGCTGTCAAAGCGGTACGGATAGTCGCTGTCGCGGCTGCGAAAGCGCTCCGGCGCCGTGGGAATCACGGCCACACCCTTGCCCATGCGCTGCTGCAACACACGCCGGCGCTCGGCGTAGCGGGAAATGTTGCTGGCAGCGTCCATCCGCCGGATTGTCGTCCGCTTCCCGCTCGCGATCAAGCGCGGACCTCGTTCAACGCCGCCAGCCGCTCGGCCGTGCCGACGTCGTGCCAGAGGCCGCGATGCAGCTCGCCGCTCACCCGCTGCTGGGCCATCGCGACACGCAACAACGGCGCAAGTTGCGCCTTGGCGCCGGAACCGATGCCCTCGAACAACCCCGGGCGGTACAGACCGATGCCGCTGAAGGTCCATCTCCGCTCGCCGTCGGCGCCGACGTGCACGCCGTTCAGGCTGAAATCTCCTTCCCGATGGTGCGGCGGATTCTCGACCAGCACGAGGTGCGCGAGATTTGACCCGAGCGCGAGGTGGGCCAGGCGGGAGAAGTCGAAGTCGCAAAAAATATCCCCGTTGAGCACCATGAAGGGCTCACCGCCGAGAAGCGGCAAGGCGTGGGCGATGCCTCCTGCGGTCCCCAGCGCCTCTGCTTCGCGCGAATAGCGTATGCCGACGCCGAACCGGCTGCCGTCACCGAGCGCCGCTTCGATCGTCGAGCCCAGGTGCGCGAGATTGATGACGAATTCGCGAATACCCGCCCGCGCAAGCGCCTCGATCAGCCACGCGATCAGAATCTTGCCGCGCACCTGGAGCAGCGACTTCGGAGTCGTGTCGCTGAGCGGTCGCATGCGCTCGCCCCGTCCGGCGGCAAGGATCATCGCCTTCATCGCTCGCGCGCCGGAATCAGGAGGCATGGCCGACGCGCGTTTCGCTCGGCTCGAGTTCGTCGAGCAGGCGCGCGAGCGGGGCGAGTTCGCGGTAGCGCCCGCAGAAGCGCCGCAGGTAGAGCATCACGCGCGGCTGGTCCTTGAGGTAGGCGTCCTTGCCGTCCCGGTACCAGAGACGCGCGAAAATCCCCAGGACCTTGAGCTGGCGCTGCGCGCCCATCCATTCGAAATCGCGGTAGAACACCGCAAAATCTCCGGCGACGGGCAGACCGGCGCGGCGCGCCATTTCCCAATAGCGGATGGCCCAGTCGATGACGCGCTCTTCTTCCCAGGCGATGTACGCATCGCGCAGGAGCGACACGAGGTCGTAGGTGATCGGCCCGTACACCGCGTCCTGAAAATCGAGGATGCCGGGGCGGGGCTCGCACGCCATGAGGTTGCGCGAATGGTAATCGCGGTGAACGAAGACTCGCGGCTGCGCGAGATTGTTGGCGAGTAGAATCGAGAAACTTTTCTGGAGAGTCTCGCGCTGGCGCGCGTCAAGCTCGCGGCGAAGCTGGCGCGCGACATACCAGTCCGGGAACAAGCCCAGCTCGCGCTCGAGCAGTTCCCGGCCGTATTCGGGCAGGATCCCGGTCCGGCTGGCAAGCTGTATACGCAGCAGTGCTTCAAGGGCGTCGCCGTAGAGCTGCCCGGCATTGTCTGCGTCCAGCGCCTCGAGATAGGTCGTCTCGCCCAGATCGGAGAGCAGCAGAAAGCCTTGCTCGAAGTCCTGCGCCCGAACCGCGGGAACGTTTACGCCCGCCTCCGCGAAAAGGCGGGCGATTTTCACGAACGGTCGGCAATCCTCCTTTTCCGGCGGTGCGTCCATCGCGACGAGCGGCGGCTGCCCCTCGCCGCGGTGGATGCGGAAATAGCGGCGGAAGCTGGCGTCGTCGGAGGCGCGCGCGAGGCGGAATTCGCCGCTTCCGAGCGTCGTTTCCAGCCACCGCCGCAATTGCTCGACGCGATCCAAAAATCCTCCTGAAACAGGGAATTGCCTTCGCCGCTGATTTGTGCGATTTTAGCACTCGCATCCACAGCCCTAATTTTCCAAGCTTTCCCGTCATGTCCTTTTTCCGTTCGCGCCTCGCGGCGCTGGCGCTTGCGCTGTTTTTACCGGCGGGGACGAGCGCGCAGGGACAGAATCCGGAGCGGCAGCGCTCGATCAAGGAGTCGCGCAAGCCGGGCACCGAGGCGCCGCCGGTCTATCTCGACGCGGACCGGATCGAAGGGGTCTCCGAAAAGGAAACCGCCGCGCAAGGGAATGTCGAGCTGCGCAGAGGCAATGTCTTCATCCGCGCCGATTCGCTGAACTATTACAACGAGAACGAGGACGTCGAGGCCCGGGGCAGCGTGCGCTTCGAGCGCGAAGGCGACATCGTGACCGGCCCCGCGCTGAAGTACCGCATGAAGGACGCGACGGGGGTGTTCGAGAAACCCGAATATTCGCTTGCGCCGCGTGCGACGCCCGACGAAAAACCTGTCCCGGGTCGCGGCCAGGCCGAAGTCATCGAGTTTCTCGGAGAGCGCCAGTTCAAGGTCAAGGGAGGATTCTTCACCACTTGCAAGCCGGGCGACGACAGCTGGCTGATCAAGGCGGACGAGCTCGATCTCGATTTCACGCGCGACGTCGGCACTGCGCGCGGCGGCACCCTGCTGTTCAAGGGCGTGCCGCTTATCAAGGCGCCGTCCTTCGATTTTTCGCTCAACAACCAGCGCAAATCCGGTTTTCTTCCTCCGTCGTTGGGAACGACCGGCAAGAGCGGCCCGGAAATCACCGTTCCGTACTACGTGAACCTGGCGCCGAATTACGATCTGACTCTGGAGCCGCGCTACATGGAGAAGCGCGGCTCGCAAATCGGCGAGCAATTTCGCTACCTGCAGCCGCACTACAGCGGCGAATTCACGGCCGAGGTGCTGCCGCACGACCAGCTCACCGACAGCAGCCGCTCGGCGATGACGCTCGTACACACCTATAACCGGGACGGAAATGTCCTCGGGGGTCTGAACTTAAACAAGGTGTCGGACGACAACTATTTCCGGGACCTCTCGACCCGGATCAGCATCACTTCGCAGGCGACGCTGCCGCGCGAGGGTTATCTCACCTACAACGGCGACTGGTCGGAGGCGGGCGGCTACTCCGCGACCGCGAGAGTGCAGCGCTTCCAGGTTTTGCAGGATCCCGCGAATCCGATCGTGCCGCCCTACGGCCGAACGCCGCAGCTCACGCTGTCCGCGACGCGCCCCGACGTCGTCGGCGTCGACTTCGGGGCCCTGGGGGAATTTGTGGATTTCAGCCATCCCACTCTGGTCAACGGCAAGCGCGCCACGATCTATCCCAGCCTCAGCCTGCCTCTGATCACGCCGAGCGCGTTTCTGACCCCGAAATTCGGCGTGCACGCCACGCACTACTCGCTCGACGGAAATGCTCCGGGAACACCCGATCAAATCAGCCGCTCGCTTCCCATCTTCAGCGTCGACAGCGGCCTGACTTTCGAGCGCGAAACCGAATTGCGCGGCCAGTCCTTCACGCAGACGCTCGAGCCGCGCGCCTACTACTTGCGCATACCGTTCCGGGACCAGAACCAGATCCCCCTTTTCGACACCGGGATCGCGGACTTCAACTACGCCCAGATTTTCTCGGAGAACAGCTTCGCCGGAGGCGACCGCATCAATGACGCCAACCAGCTCACCCTGGCGCTCACCTCCCGGATGGTGCTGCCCTCGACCGGCCAAGAAGTGCTGCGCGGCACGCTCGGCCAGCGTTACTACTTCAAGGACCAGCAAGTGACGCTGAATCCGACCGACGCGCCGCGAACCTACAGCACCTCGGATTGGCTGGCGGCGCTGTCGGCACGCGTCACGCCGCGCTGGACCGTGGAAGCGGCGACCGAATACAACCAGCGCAGCAGTCTTTTCGAGCGCCTGACCGTGTCGACGCGCTATCAGCCCGAACCGCTCAAGACGCTCAATCTGAGCTACCGTTTTCTGAGCAGCGACATCACCCGGGCCGCCGAAGTAAGGCAAGTCGACCTTTCGTCGCAGTGGCCGCTCGGCCGCGGCTGGTACGGGGTGGCGCGCTTCAACTACTCGCTGCACGACAGTCGCATCGTCGAGAGCATCGGCGGCCTGGAGTACAGCGCCGATTGCTGGATAGGCCGTCTCGTCGCACAGCGGTTCGCGGTGTCGGTGGGCACATCGACGACGGCATTCTTCCTGCAACTGGAACTGAACGGGTTATCGCGCATCGGGTCCAATCCGCTCGAGGCCCTGAAGCGCAGCGTCCCGGGCTACCAGCAGCTCAATTCGCTCTCTCCGAGCGGCGGGCCGGACCGCCCGTTTGATCTGCACAACTAGAAGATCGAAGAGTGAAGCCGGCCCGCGAGCGGGGTGCGCAACGTCAGGCGCTGATGCAGAATAAGGCCTTGCGGAATTGCCTGCTGAGCCGATGAGAGTTTTTCTTGCTGTCGTGTTGGCGCTTGCCTGCAGCCCCGGATTCGCCCAAGGCGAGCGCGCGGCGTCCGAGGGCGTGACGCTCGTAGACCGGATCGTCGCCGTCGTCAACAAGGAGGTGATCACCCGATACGAGCTTTCGGAGCGCTCCGAACGCGCGCTGAAGGAGCTCGGCCGGCGCGGCACGTCGCCGCCCAATCGCGGGGAGATCGAACGGCAGGTTCTCGAGCGCATGATCACGGACAAGGTTCAGCTCCAGTACGCCAAGGAGACGGCGCTACGGGTCGACGATCTCGATCTCGACCGCACCATCGGCCGTATCGCCGAGAACAACAATCTGTCGTTGACCGAATTTCGGCAGAGGCTTGAGCGCGACGGCGTGCGCTTCGACAAGTTCCGCGAAGAGCTGCGCGACGAAATCCTGATCTCCCGGTTGCGCGAGCGCGAGGTCAGCAGCAAGATTACCGTGAGCGAGGGCGAGATCGAAAATTTCCTCGCCGACCAGGGTGAAAAGAAGAGTGCGCCCGTCGAATACAACATCGCCCATATCCTGGTGCGCGTGCCCGAGCAAGCGAGCCCCGAGCAGCTGGAGAGTCGCCGTGCGCGCGCCGGGGAAGCGGTGAAGCGTCTCAAGGACGGCGCGGATTTCGCGCACGTCGCCGCCACCTATTCGGACGCACCGGACGCGCTGCAGGGCGGCGTCATGGGATGGCGCAGCCGGGATCGCCTGCCGGACCTGTTCGTCGACACGCTCGCGAAGCTCAAGCCGGGAGAAGTGAGCGACGTGTTGCGCAGCCCCGCGGGGTTCCACGTGCTGAAGCTCGTGGACCAGCGCGGGGCCGGGGCACCGCTGCTCGTCGAGCAAGCGCACGTGCGGCACATCCTGGTGCGCACCAACGAGCTCGTTTCCGAGGACGACGCCAAGAGGAAGCTCGTGCAACTGCGCGAACGCATCGTCAACGGAGTCGACTTTGCGGAGCTCGCCCGCCTCAATTCGGACGACAGTTCCGCCTCGCGTGGCGGCGATCTGGGCTGGGTCTATCCCGGCGATACCGTGCCGGAATTCGAGCGCGCCTTCATGGAGCTCAAGTCGATGGAGATGAGCCAGCCGGTCAAAACCCCCTTCGGATGGCATCTCATCCAGGTGCTCGAGCGGCGCACCTCGGACATGTCGTCCGATCGCAAGCGACTGGAGGCTCGCAAGGCGCTGCTCGACCGCAAAAGCGACGAGGCCTATCAGGAATGGCTGCGCCAGCTGCGAGACCGCGCCTATGTCGAGTACAGGCTTGAGGAGCGGTAGAAACCCGAGCGGCGGAGCGGTCCCGCGCGCGAAGGGTCCGCCGGCCCGGCCGTCCTCGGTTCCGGTCATCGCCGTCACCTCGGGCGAGCCGGCGGGCATCGGCCCGGACATCTGTCTTGCCCTGGCGCGGCGCGCATTCGCCGCGCGCATCGTCGTTCTTGGAGATCGCACGTTGCTCGAGAACCGTGCCCGGCAGCTCGCGCTCGCCGTGCGGCTGCGCGACGCTGCGGGAGCGGCAGCCGCGCCCCACACGCTCGAGTGCGTGCACGTTTCCCTTGCCGTTCCCTGCCGGGCGGGCACGGTCGATCCGCGCAACAGCGGGTACGTGATTGCGCTGCTCGAGCGCGCGGTCGCGGGCTGCCGCGCCGGTGAATTCGCGGCGATGGTCACTGCGCCGGTGCAAAAAAAAGCGATCAACGATGCGGGGATCGCGTTTGTCGGTCACACCGAGTTTCTGGCCGAGCGCGCCGGCGCCGGGCAGGTCGTGATGATGCTTGTCGGTGGTGGCCTGCGCGTTGCGCTTGCCACGACGCACCTCGCGCTCAAGGATGTGCCGGGCGCTTTGACCCGGGAGGGTCTGGAGCGGACCGTTCGGGTCCTCGTCGCCGGGCTCATCCACCGGTTCGGCCTCCCCGCCCCGCGCGTGCTGGTCGCGGGTCTCAATCCGCACAGCGGCGAAGGCGGCTATTTCGGGCGGGAAGAGATCGAGGTGATCGGCCCGGTCCTCGATAAGCTGCGCGCGGAAGGCTTCCGGCTGGCCGGGCCTTTGCCGGCAGATACCTTATTCACTCCGGCGCGGCTTGCACAGGCCGATTGCGTGCTGGCGATGTATCACGATCAGGGCCTGCCGGTCCTCAAGTACGCGGGCTTCGGCACGGGGATCAACGTCACGCTGGGCCTGCCCATGATCCGCACCTCGGTCGATCATGGCACCGCGCTCGATCTCGCCGGCACCGGCAAGGCGGACCCGGGGAGCCTCTTTGCCGCGGTCGAGGCGGCAATCGAGATGGCAAAGGCCACCGCGCGGAATCCGGGCTGAACGCCAAGTGGCCCCAGGCCGGCACGTCCCGCGCAGGCGATTCGGGCAGCATTTTCTTTCCGATCCGCGAGTGATCGAGCGCATCGTCGCCGCGATCGATCCGCGCCGGGACGATCATGTGGTCGAGATCGGCCCGGGGCTCGGAGCGCTGACCGGCCCCCTGCTTGAGCGCTTGCAGCACCTGCATGTGGTCGAGCTCGATCGTGAGTTGAGCGCGCGCCTGCGCGCCGAATATCCTGCCGAGCGACTCACGGTGCACGAGGGCGACGCGCTGCGCTTTGATTTTGCCGCGCTGCCGGTGCCGCTCAGGGTGGTGGGCAACCTTCCTTACAACATCTCCACGCCGCTGCTGTTTCACGTCGCCGGGGCGGCGACGCGCTGCAGAGACCTGCATTTCATGCTGCAGCAGGAGGTCGTCGACCGCATGGTCGCCGAGCCCTCTGGACCGGAATACGGGCGACTTTCCGTCATGCTTCAGTACCGCTTCGACACGGAGCGTTTGTTTACGGTCCCGCCGGAGGCCTTCCGGCCGCCTCCGAAGGTCCGTTCCGCGGTCGTGCGGCTCGCCCCGCGGTCCACGCCGGACCCCGCAGCGCTCAACGAAGCCGTTTTTGCCCGGGTCGTGGCCAAGGCGTTCTCGATGCGGCGCAAGACTCTGAGGAACGCTCTTTCAGGGCTGATCTCCGCAGCCGAGCTCGCGGGGCTCGGCATCGATCCGGGGCGGCGCGCCGAGACTCTGCCGGTTGCGACTTTCGTCACAATAGCCAATCGGCTCGCAATATCGCAGGCCTAGACCGTGCAAAGCGGTGCTGGCAGAATGTGCCATGGGCGCGAGATAGGCAATGGAGAGACTACGATGGGCCTCCTGGACGACCTAAAAAAACAGGCGGACCTGCTGAAGACGCAGCAGATCCATCAGAAGGACGTGCAGTCCGACAAGCTCAGGCTGGTCGAGGCGAAGATGAAGCAGGCGTTTCTGTACGTCAACGAGCTTCTCAAGCAGCTTACCGTGCTGAAGCCGAAAAGCCCGCTGATGTTCTCCATTCCATACGTCGTCAACCTTCAGGGCCTTGCGCTTGCCGACTCCTTCATCGATTACCGGCGCAAGCGGATCAACGACAAGGAGTACTTCGACACCGTCAATTTCTACGTCAAGTGGACCTCGCCGAACACCGTGGTCATCGACTCCGACAACCCTGCGGCGATACAGAGGGCGCGCGAATCGCTCTGGGCCAGCAAAATGAGATTCACCGAGGAAGAACGCAAGAACAGCCGAGGAATCCTCATCGGCTGCAAGTTCACGGTCCCCGCAACGGTGATAACGGACATCACCATCAAGGCCGATCACGATCGGGGCAACCTGCTGGTCCAGGCGAAGAACCTGTTCGGCATAGGTGTCGATCAGCTGGTGGTGCCCGCGCCCGAGGTGAGCGAGGACATGCTGGAGGACTTCGCCAAGGCCTTGATCGGGCAGCAGAGCAGCTTCCGCCGGTTCAGCGTCAAGACCGACGATCCCAAGGGCGCCGCGCAGGGGATCGGCCGCAAGTAGCGGCGCCGGCGGTGCCGCGAAGGTCTATTTGCGTTCGATCAGCTCGATCTTGTAGCCGTCCGGATCCTCGACGAAGGCGATCACGGTCGTGCCGTGCTTCATGGGTCCGGCCTCGCGCGTGACCTTCCCGCCGCGCTTCTTCACATCCTCGCAGGCCTTGTAGGCGTCGTCGACCGCGATCGCGACGTGGCCGTAGCCGTTGCCGATTTCGTACTTGTTCACGCCCCAGTTGTAGGTCAGCTCAAGCACCGCGGTTTCCGATTCCTCGCCGTAGCCGACAAAGGCGAGGGTGAACTTGCCGTCGGGGTAGTCCTTGCGGCGCAGTTGCCGCATGCCGAGCACCTCGGTATAGAAGCGCAACGACCGTTCGAGGTCCCCCACTCGCAGCATGGTGTGAAGCATTCGCATCGCGGATCTCCTAGAGTTCGGGCAAGGTTAGCGCCAGCGCGTTGAGCGCTCGCCGCGCCGCCCGGTAATCCGGATAAAGCGCGGCGACGATGTCCCAGAATCGCTCCGAGTGGTTGAGCTCGCGGCGATGGGCGATCTCATGCGCGATGACATAGTCGATGACGTGCGGGGGCAGGAGCATCAGGCGCCAATTGATGAGGACTCGCCCGCCCTCGCTGCAGCTGCCCCACTGCGTCTGCGCATTGGAGAGGCCGACTCCCGACACGGCAAGGCCCAGGGGGCGTGTCAGCGCGGCGACGCGCTCGCGAAAAAATGCGAGCGCTTGTTCGCGGATCCACGCGAGCACCCGCTCGCGGAGACCGGCGCCGTCGGCCAGCCCGACCTCGAGCTGTGCGCCGGAAACCCGGACGCCGCTCTCGCCGGGCCGCAGCGCCAGCGTCACGGTGCGCCCCAGCCACGGCAAGCTCGCCCCCGCCTCCCACGCGAGCGGCCGCCGGCGCGGCTCGGCGAGACGCCTGCGGATCCAGCGCTCCTTTTCCCGGATGAACGCCTCGATTTCCGCGACCGTGGCGTAACGCGGAGCCCGTGCCTCGACGCCTTCTCCCTCGACGAACAGCGCGATGGTTCGACGCCTGGCGCGCACGAGGTTGTAGCGCAGGATGCCGCCGGCGAGCCGCACTTGGCGAGCGCGCCCGGCCTTCTCCGCCTGCGGCGAGACGTCGAACGGCAGTTGCAGCTGCCTCAGGGCCCGGGACATAGGATTGCCATGCGGCTTTCGATCCATTCCTCGACCGACTTGTTCAACGACCCCGGCGTATGGGCGCGGGAGTCGATCGGCGCGCCTATCTCCACCGTTACGATCCCCGGGCGCTTGAGAAAGGCCTTGCGGCCCCAGAGCAGTCCGGCATTGTGCGCGACCGGCACCACCGGAACGCCGCATTCCACGGCGAGCCAGGCCCCGCCCACATGATACTTGCCGCGCTCGCCGGGTCCGACCCGCGTGCCTTCGGGGAAGATCGCAATCCAGAAACCCTGCGCGAGGCGCTCATGGCCGAGTTCCGCCATGCGCCTGAGCGCCCGGGGGCCGCGGCCGCGGTCGATGGCGATCGGGCTCATCAATGCAAGACCCCATCCGAAGAACGGAATCCACAGGAGCTCGCGCTTCAATACCAGTACCTGCGGCGGGAAAATCACCTGGAATGCGAGCGTTTCCCACGCCGATTGGTGCTTGGAGAGAATCACCGAGGGCGTGCGCGGCAGGTTCTCAATGCCGATCACACGATAATCGATGCCGAGCACGGTTTTGGCGAGCCACACCATCGCATGCGACCATCCGGCGATGATCCGGTAGCGCGCGAGCCGCGGCAGGGGAAACGTGGCGAGCGCGACGATCGCGTAGGGCGGAGTGACGAGGATCTGGGCGAGCGCGAAAGCGAGCGAGCGCAGGAAGATCATTGAGACAAAGCCTGCGCCACCGCGGCGAGGTCTGGATAGACGGCCGTCGCTTCCGGCAGGTTGCCGCCGGCGCGCGTCTTCACGCCCTTGCCGGAGAGGACCAGGATCGGTTGCGCTTTCACCGCGGCCGCCGCCTGCAGATCGCGCAGGCTGTCCCCGACCGCCGGCACGCGTTCCAGCGCGACGTTGAAGCGCTCGCCGATCGCGTGGAACATCCCCGGGTTGGGCTTGCGGCAGGGCGACTGCGACTCGGCGGTATCGGGGCAGTAGAACACCGCCTCGATGCGCCCTCCCGCCTGATTGACCGCCTTGTGCATCTTTGCATTTATGGCGTTCAGCGCCGACATGTCGAGAAGACCGCGGCCGATCCCCGATTGATTGGTCGCGACCACGACGCGCCAGCCCGCCTGCGTCAACTGCGCGATCGCTTCGAGACTTCCCGGAATCGGGCGCCACTCATCGGGATGCTTGATGAAATCGTCGCTGTCGAAATTGATGACCCCGTCGCGGTCGAGGATGACGAGCTTCATTTTTCGACGGCGAGCTTAGAGATGTCTGCGACGCGGTTCATTTCGCGACGCAAATCCGCTAGAAGTGCAAGGCGATTGTGGCGAATCTCCGGCTCATCCACCATCACCATGACGGAATCGAAAAAAGCATCGACGGGGGATTTGAGCACAGCGAAGGTCTTTAGGTATCCCGCATAGTCGCCTTTTTGAAATAGCACGCTTGCTCGTTCGGAAGTCTTCTGAAGGGCCTCGAACAAATCACGCTCGGCCGTCTCTTTCAATGCATGGGCTTGCGCAGGAGTGAAGGATTCTCCTTTGGCTTCGGCTTGCTTTAGGATGTTGGCCACGCGCTTGTTTGCTGATGCGAGACTTGCGGCCTCGGGTAGCGCAGCGAAGTCGCGGACAGCCGCCAACTGGCGCGGCACCTGATCGAGCCGGACAGGGCGCATGCACAGTACGGATTCGATCTCGTTCGCCGTATAGCCAGCGTCGCGCAGATAGCTTCGCATGCGATCGAGCAGAAAATTTTCGAGATCCGTGTGGGTGTCACCAATCATTCCTTGGGGGTATGCTGCGAAAGCCTTTTTGACCAAGTCAAAAAGGGATAAAGACAATTCCCCCTCAACCAGAATTCTAATTACTCCCAACGCATGCCGGCGCAGGGCAAACGGGTCCTTTTCGCCCGTAGGCTGTTGGCCGATGCCAAACATTCCAGCTAGAGCATACAGCTTGTCGGCAAGCGCGACGGCACAAGCCACCGATCCTTCGGGTAGTTTGTCGCCAGCGAAACGCGGTCTGTACTGCTGATCGATTGCCTCGGCGGCCGCACGCGGTTCGCCGTCATGCAAGGCGTAATAGCGCCCCATGACTCCTTGTAGCTCGGGAAACTCTCCGACCATGCCAGTGAGCAGGTCGGCTTTGGACAGTTCAGCTGCGCGCTTAGCCAATACGCTGTCCGCACCTAGATCGCGTGCGATGCTTTCTGCAAGGAGCATTAGTCTGTCAGTGCGGTCTCGCTGAGTTCCGAGCTTGTTGTGATAGACGACGTGCGCAAGCCGTGGCACGCGCGTCTCGAGCCGTTCCGTCCGGTCCTGATCGTAGAAGAACTTGGCGTCCGAGAGCCTGGCGTGTAGCACGCGTTCATTGCCGTGAATGATTTCATGCGGGTTCTTCGTCTCGGTGTTCGAGACGAACAGGAAGCGCGGCAGCAGCCTTCCGGTGTTCCGGTCGCGCAGCGGCACGTACTTCTGGTGCTGCTGCATCGACAGGATCAGGCACTCTGGCGGCACTTCCAGAAAATTTTGGTCGAAGGTGCCTTCGTGGACGACGGGCCATTCGACGAGCGCCGTGATCTCGTCGAGCAGCGCGTCGCCGGCGACGAGCTCCGCACCTCTTCCTGCGACCTTCGCGAGTTGCTCGATGATCTTCTGCTTGCGTTTCGCAATACCAGGCTCGACTTTCCCGTCTCTGCGCAAGGTGTGCTCGTAATCGTCGGCATGCTTGAACACGATCGGGTTCGCACTGAGAAATCGGTGCCCGAGCGTCCGGTTGGTACTCGAAATCCCGAGCACTTCGCCGGCAACCACCTTCGCTCCATGCATCATCAAGAGGCCGTGCACCGGTCGAACAAACTGCGCGTCGCCATTGCCCCAGCGCATGATCTTGGGGGCTGGAAGTTTTCTGAGGGCGTCTTCAACGGCGAGGTCCAGTCCAGTCGCAAGGTAGCCGCCCCTTGCGATTGTTCGATATACGAACACTTCTCCCTTAGGCGTGTTCTGGCGTTCGAGTTTGCTCACGTCCACGCCTTGCTTCTTCGCAAAGCCGAGCAGCGCTGGTGTGGGCTTTCCCTCTGAGTCAAGCGCGACTTTGGCGCTAGGACCAGTAAATTCCATTGGTTTGTCTGGAGCCTGTCCGAGGACTTTTGTGACGACCACCGCAAGGCGGCGGGGCGTAGCGAATGCGTGCGTTTCGCTATTCTCAGTCGGCAAATTGCGTTGGCTCAAATCGGACGCAAGCTCCTGTGCGAAGGTCTCGCTCAGAGAATTCAGCGCCTTCGGCGGCAACTCCTCAGTGAGCAGCTCGACGAGCAGTGTATCGGTCGCGGGCGTCGAGGCCTTCTTTTTCGCCATCGATCAGGCTCGCAGTTTCTTTTTTGGCGGAGACTGCGGCTTCAGCATCGGAAACCCAAGCCTCTCGCGCGAGTCGTAGTAAGCCTGTGCGACGAGCCGGGCGAGCGCGCGCACGCGCGCGATGTAGGCGGCGCGCTCGGTGACCGAGATCGCGCCGCGCGCGTCCAGCAGGTTGAACGTGTGCGAGCATTTCAACACCATCTCGTAGCCCGGCAGCACGCACTGCGAATCTATCAGGCGTTTCGCTTCAGACTCGTACTGACCGAAGTGCTGTAGCAGCATATCGGTGTTGGCGAGCTCGAAGTTGTACTTTGACTGCTCCACCTCGTTTTGGCGGTAGACGTCGCCGTAGGTGACGCCGTCGACCCAGACGACATCGAACACGCTTTCCTTGTCCTGAAGGTACATGGCGAGCCGCTCGAGACCGTAGGTGATCTCGCCCAGCACCGGCTTGCATTCGAGCCCGCCGACCTGCTGGAAGTAGGTGAATTGCGTGATTTCCATGCCGTTGAGCCAGACTTCCCAGCCCAGGCCCGACGCGCCGAGCGTCGGCGATTCCCAGTCGTCTTCGACGAAGCGGATGTCGTTCTTGCGCGGATCGATGCCGAGCGCTCTCTTCAGCGAGTCGAGATAGAGCTCCTGAAAATCGTCGGGCGACGGTTTCAGCACCACCTGGTACTGGTAGTAGTGCTGCAGGCGGTTGGGATTGTCGCCGTAGCGCCCGTCTTTCGGCCGGCGCGACGGCTGCACGTAGGCGGCGCGCCACGGCTCGGGGCCGATTGCGCGCAGGAAGGTCGCGGTGTGAAACGTTCCCGCGCCCATCTCCATGTCATAGGGCTGCAGCAGCACGCAACCCTTGCCGCCCCAGTAGCCCTGCAGCTCGAGGATCAGTTCCTGGAAGGTGAGCATGGGTGCGAAGGATTTTACCGGCGGCGCCTGCGAAACGCGAGCACGGCGAGCAGCGCGACGCAGGCGAGCACGATGGGATAGTTGCCGGTGCGGACGTACGGCGAAGCGCCGCCGTAGCCCCGCGCTTCGCCTCGCAGCACGCCCTCGGTGAACTGCGGCAGGCTTGCGACGACCTTGCCGCGCGGATCGATGATCGCGGTGACGCCGGTGTTGGTCGCGCGCAGCATGGTGCGGCCGGTCTCGAGCGCGCGCATGCGCGAGATCTGCAAGTGCTGGGCGGGGGCGAGCGAATCGCCGAACCAGGCGACGTTCGAGACGTTGACGAGCAGCGTCGCCTGCGGCAACTGGCGGATGATCTCCTCGCCGAAGGCGTCTTCATAGCAGATGTTCGGCGCGACGAGCTGGCCGGAGAGCGCGAGCGGCCGGGGGTTCCGCGGCCCGGGAGAAAAATCCGAGAGCGGGATCGACAGCGTCTTTACGATCCAGCCGAAGCCGGGCGGCACGAACTCGCCGAAAGGAACCAGGTGCGACTTGTCGTAACGCTGTGGCGGCGAAGCGCCCATGTTCACCACGCTGTTGAAATAGCGTCCGTCGGGGTCCCGGATCGGGACGCCGATCACGAGATTCGCGCCTCGAGCGCGAGCGAGTTGCGCCAGGTCATTCAGGTAGCGGGGATCGACCGCGTCGAGAAAACGTGGAATGGCGGTCTCCGGCAGCACGATGAGCCGCGCGTTGCTCGATTCGATCAGGCGCCGGTAAGTCGCGAGCGTCGCCGCGTAGCGCTCGGCCTGGAACTTCAGGTCCTGGGAAACGTTTCCCTGCAGCAACGCGACGGGTAAAGGCTCGCCTCGCGGCGAGGTCCAGCCGGTTTGCCGCAGCGCGAGGCCGGCTCCCAGCACGAGCGCAATCGCCGCCACGCCGGCGGCGCGCGCGCTCTTGCTGCCCGTCGCGAGGAGACACAACAGGCCGGCGCAGAGCGCGGTCGCGAAAGACACACCGAACACCCCCGCAACAGGTGCGAAGCCGGCAAGCGGCGTGTCGGTCTGCGTGTAGCCGACGGCAAGCCACGGAAACCCGGTGAAGAGCCAGCCGCGCAGCCATTCCGACAATGTCCACAGCGCCGGAAAGGCAAGCGCGGCGGCAACGCCGCTCTCGAGCCGCAGACCCGCAAGGCACCAGCCGGCGGCCGCAGGGTACAGGGAGAGCACGGCACAAAAGGCGAGGGTCGCGAAGGCGGCGATCGGCGCGGGCATGAGGCCGTAGTCGTGCAGGCTGACGTAGACCCAGGAGGCGCCGGCGCCGAACAGGCCCGCTCCGAACGCGAAGCCGGTCCAGAACGCGCGGAGCGGCGTCGCGGCGCGCCGCCACAGCGCGAGCAGCCCGGCGAGGGTCAGGAACGGAAGCGGAAATGCGGCGGGAGGGGCAAAGCCTGCAACGGTGAGCGCTCCCGCGGCGAGCGCCGCAATGACGGCCGCGCGCTGCGATGCGGGGAGCGCGCTCAAGTCTTGCCCGGCAATCGCTGCACCTGAAGGACGTGCAGCCGCCGGCTGTCGGCGCGCAGCACTTGGAAGCGCAGGCCCCCGATGCTCACCGATTCGCCGCGCTTGGGCAGGCGCCCGAAGCGGCGCAGCACGAGCCCGCCGACGGTGTCGAAATCGGCATCGGAGAATTCGGTGCCGAAGGCCCCGTTGAAATCGGCGATCTCGGTCTGCGCCTTGACGCGGTAGAGCCCCCCTTGCTGGCGCATGATGTTGTCCTCGGACTCGTCGAAGTCGTATTCGTCCTCGATGTCGCCGACGATCTGCTCGAGCACGTCCTCGATGGTCACCAGGCCCGCGACGCCGCCGTACTCGTCCACGACGATCGCCATGTGGTTGCGGTTGGCGCGGAATTCGCGCAGCAGCACGTTCAGGCGCTTGGACTCGGGCACGAACACCGCCGGGCGCAGCATGTCGCGCACGTTGAATTCCTCCTCGCCGGCGTAAAAGCGCAGCAGGTCCTTGGCGAGCAAGATGCCGATCACGTCGTCGCGGTTCTTGTCGAACACCGGAAAGCGCGAGTGCGCCGTGGCGATGACGTGCGGGATGAACTTGTCCGGGGTCTCGTTGATGTCGATCACGTCCATCTGCGCGCGCGGCACCATGATGTCGCGCACCTGCGTCTCCGAGACCTGCATCACGCCCTCGATCATCGACAGGGCGTCGCTGTCGAGGAGGTTCCTCTCGAACGCCGAGTGCAGCAGCTTCAGCAAATGCTCGCGGTCCTCGGGCTCGCGCATGAGCAGCGCGGATATGCGCTCCAGGAGGGAGGGCTTCTGATCGTTGTCCATTCTTTCAACTCTCATAGGGATCAGGATAACCGAGTTTGGCAAGAAGCTTCCTCTCGCGGGCCTCCATGCGCGCCGCGTCGCGCGGCTTGGCGTGGTCGTGGCCCTGCAGGTGCAGCATTCCGTGCACCGTCATGTGCGCGAAGTGCGCCTCCAGCGTCTTGCCCTGCTCGCGCGCCTCGCGCCGGATCACCGGCGCGCACAGGACGAGGTCGCCCCGCAGCGTGCCGTTCGACAGGCCGTAGGGAAAGCTGAGCACATTGGCAGCATCGTTCCGGCCGCGGTAGCGGCGATTCAGCAACCGCGCCTCGGATCTGCCGACGACGCGCACCGTCACTTCCGCCGGACGCGCAAGCGCCGCCCGAACCCAGAGGCGGACTCGGGTGACGCTCGGGATCAGGACTCCGCGCACCGCAACCTGCAGCTCGAGCCTGAGTCTGCGCGCTCTGCGCAAGCGCGCGCGACGCGCGGCACCGGGGGACACGCGGGCCTGCACCGCGTTTCACTCGCCGACGTGGCGCTCGTAGGCGTCCACGATGCGCTGCACCAGGGGATGGCGCACCACGTCGTCGCTCTTGAACGCGCTGAACGCGATACCGCGCACGCGGGCGAGGATTTTCTGCGCCGCGATCAAGCCGCTTTTCTGCCCGCGCGCGAGATCGATCTGGGTGATGTCGCCCGTCACCACCGCCTTCGAGCCGAAACCGATGCGCGTGAGGAACATCTTCATCTGCTCGGGCGTGGTGTTCTGCGCCTCGTCCAGAATCACGAACGAGTGGTTCAGCGTGCGGCCCCGCATGTAGGCGAGCGGAGCGAGCTCGATCGCGCCGCGCTCGAAGAGCTTGCCCACCCTGTCGAAGCCGAGCAGGTCGTAGAGCGCGTCGTAGAGCGGGCGCAGGTAAGGATCGACTTTCTGCGCGAGATCCCCCGGGAGGAAGCCCAGGCGCTCGCCCGCCTCCACCGCCGGCCGCACCAGCAGGATCCGTTTCACCGCGTCGCGCTCGAGCGCGTCCACCGCGCAGGCGACCGCGAGATAAGTCTTGCCCGTGCCGGCCGGGCCGATGGCGAAGGTGATGTCGTACTCGAGGATATTCTGGATGTATTTGCGTTGCCGCGGCGTGCGGCCGCGCAGGTCCGCCCGGCGGGTGAGCAGCGGCGTGTCCTCTTTCGCCCCGGATCGGCCGCGCGCGCGAAACTCGATCAGGCCGAGCTGGATGTCGTCCACCGTGAGCCCGCGCTGGGCGTCGCCGTAGAATTTCTGCAGCATCTCGGCGGCGCTCGCCGCCTGCGCCCCGCGCAGGGTGAAGCGCTCCCCGCGACGCGCGATCGAGACGTCGAGCGCGGTCTCGATTTGCCTCAGGTTTTCGTCCAGCGCGCCGCAAAGGTTGGCAAGCCGCTGGTTGTCGACCGGGGAGAGAACCAGCTCGAAAGGCCTAGTCTTCAAGTGGCTCGTACGGGAACCGCGGCGCAGGCTGCGCCGCGCAGCGAATGCGGGAGCGCCGCCGTGACCGTCACGTCGACGAGCCGGCCGATCAGCCGCGGAGGACCGTCGAAATTGATCACGCGGTTGTTCCCGGTGCGGCCCGCCAATTCGCGCGCGTCCTTGCGCGAGGGGCCCTCGACGAGAATTCGCTGGCGCGTGCCGACCATGCCTTCGCTGATTTTCCTCGCGCTCGCTTCGAGACGGGCCTGCAGCCGCGCAAGGCGCGCGAGCTTTTCTTCCTGCGGCGTGCCGTCGGGCAGATCAGAAGCAGGCGTGCCCGGGCGCCGGCTGTAGACGAACGAAAACGAGCTGTCGAAGCCGATATCGTCCGCGAGCTTCAGGGTCGCCTCGAATTCGCGTTCGGTCTCGCCGGGAAACCCCACGATGAAATCCGAGGAGATGCTGATTCCCGGACGCGCGGCGCGCAGCCGCCGCACGATCGACTTGTATTCGAGCACCGTGTAGCCGCGCTTCATCGCCGCGAGCACGCGGTCCGATCCGGATTGCACCGGCAGGTGCACGTGCGACACGAGCTTGTCGATCTTCGCGTGAGCATCGACCAGGCGCTGCGTGAATTCCTTCGGGTGCGAAGTGGTGTAGCGGATGCGCTCGATGCCCGGAACCTCGGCAATATACTCGAGCAGCAGCGCAAAATCCGCGGCTTCGCGCTCGCCTTCCGCCCGGTCTCCGTCGGCCAGCGCTGCGCGGTAGGCGTTCACGTTTTGCCCGAGCAGCGTCACTTCCCTCACGCCCTGATCGGCGAGGTCCGCGATTTCCGTCAGCACGTCGTCGAAGCGGCGGGATATTTCCTCGCCGCGGGTGTAAGGGACGACGCAGAAGCTGCAGTACTTGCTGCAGCCTTCCATGACGGAAACGTAGGCGCTCGGTCCTTCGACTCGCGCCGGCGGCAAACGGTCGAATTTTTCGATTTCCGGAAAGGAGACGTCCACCTGCGGCTCGCCGCTCGCGCGGCGCGCCTCGATCAGCGCCGGAAGCCGGTGCAATGTCTGCGGCCCGAATACGACATCGACGTAGGGCGCGCGCGCAACGATGGCGGCTCCCTCCTGGCTTGCGACGCAGCCGCCCACCCCGATGAGAAGCTGCGGGTTGGCGCGCTTGAGGTGCTTGACGCGCCCCAGGTCGTGGAACACCTTCTCCTGCGCTTTTTCGCGCACCGAGCAGGTGTTGAACAGGATCAGATCCGCGTCCTCGGGGCGCTCGGCGGCCTCGTAGCCTTCCGCCGCGCGCAGCACGTCGGCCATTTTGTCCGAGTCGTACTCGTTCATCTGGCAGCCGAAGGTGCGGATGTAGAGTCTCTTCGCCATGCTAGCGACCTGGCTGGTTCCTCGGCTGCGCCTGCTCCTCGGGCGTGAGCAGCCAGACGCGAAAAATCTGTCCGTTCCGGTCCACGACGTAATCCGCCCAGGCGCCCTGGCGCGGCATCGCCGCCGGCACGATGATCAGGTTCTTCTGGTCCCGGACGGTCGAGCCCGGCGCAAGCTGCATCGGGTTTCCGTCCATCGTGACGGCCATTCCTTGAATGTGTTGAATATAGCCGCTCAGCGCCGCCTCGGGAATGGACCGAGTCTGCGCCGGGGCCGAAGCGGCGAGCAACGCGGCCGCCATCAACAGGTAAGGGACGCGACGTGCAGCCGTCATGGTCGCTCGCGAAGAGAGTGTGGTGGCGAATCAGGGACTCGAACCCCGGACCTGCGGATTATGATTCCGTCGCTCTAACCAGCTGAGCTAATTCGCCACGGAAGGCCGCGGATTATCCTTTTGCGGTCGAACAGTTGTCAAGGGAAGGCCGATTCGCGACCCGCTGCAATCATCCGAAACTCAGCAAGGGGGTATCATAGAATCTTCATCCGCAAGAACTTCGGCATGCCCGTAGAGCTCTGGTTTCCGGTGCCCGTTTTTCACCAGGTGGTCGATCCGGGCGTTCGCGATGTGACTCGCGCAAAGGTGATGGCTTATCTGGAAACCGAAAGCGCCAAGCGCGATATTTCCCTGGTGCCGTTCGAATCCCTGGAAACATCGTATTTCAATACCAAGGTGTCGGTGCTGGAAGACGCGAAGCTGAGCGAGCTGAAGGAAACGGTGTTGCGCGCCGGAGATGCCTTTGTAAAAGGCCTCGGATGCGAGCCGATCCCTCTGGAGATCGAGCGCTCGTGGATCAATATTTTCCGCCCGGGGACTCAAGAGGCGCAGCACTCGCACGACGGCAGCCTTCTTTCCGCCACCTATTACGTCGACGCGCCGGAGAAATGCGGAGACCTCGTCCTCCCGGACCCGATCGGGGCGCGTCGCGCCCATCGCGCCTTCACCAACACGACGGGGAAAACCTTCTTTACCATGCCCGAAGTCGGATACCCGCCGCAGGCGGGCAGGCTTATCATGTTCGAAGCGTGGGTGCCGCACAGCATTCAATGTAACAAGAGCGACAAAGTCAGAATTTCGCTTGCGTTCAATCTGCGCAGGGCCGCCGCCTGATCCGGAGCGCCACTGAACGAACCTGCCGCGCGCTGGAAATGAAGCCATTCCTCTTCAACGAGCTGTTCGACGTCAACACCAATCTCACCATCAAGAACGCCCTGCCGTCGATTCCAGCGGTCGTCATCGACGATTTCCTCAAGCATCCCGCCGAGGCAAGGTCGGTCGTCGGCACCGCTCCCGCGGCGAACTGGAAGCATGTGGAAGGGGGACGCAACTTCGTCGATTACTACGATTGCAGGCTTCGTTTCCCGGTGTGGTTTCCCAACCGCATGATCGCCGTCGCGCAGCAGGCCGTTCAGACGGTCTACTCGACCGCGACGCAGCCTCAGGATCCGGCCGTCGACGTCAACTGGTTCATGCAGATCCACGAGAAACGCGGTGATTTCGCTTTTCCGCATTACGACGTTTCCGGAAACGTCCGGCGCTCGTTCACCTGTATCGTCTATTTGAACGGTCCCGACGAGTGCTCGGGCGGCACGGCGTTCTTCCGCTTCAGGAAATCGAACTCTCTGGTGGTCGACGAATCGTACGCGCAGGCGGCGCGGGAGAACCCCCGCATCGTGGAGAACGGGCGCGACTACTGGCTGGACAACCCCGGCGAGTTCTGGGAAACGGCCGGGTTGATCGACATGGTTCCGGGAAGGCTGCTGATTTTCCCCTCCGAGTACTTTCACGCCGCTTATCATCCGAAGAACTCGTTTTTCGACTTTCCCCGGTTGACGCTTGCTTTCTGGATGATATGTTGAGGTTTCGCTGACGCGATAGAATCCGGGCGTGGAAGTTGATGTCGTCATCGTCGGCGCGGGACTCGTGGGCGCCAGCCTGGCCGCCGCGCTTGCCGGCAGCGGGTTGAGGCTCGCGCTGATCGAGCGCGAGGCTCCGCCTGCGCCGGGTCCGGACTGGGACGCGCGCATCTACGCCTTGACGCCTGCGAGCGTCGCGTTTCTCGCGGACGTGAACGCGTTGCGGGACATCGACGCAGCGCGCGTGACGCCGATCTACGATATGCGGATTTTCGGCGACGACGGCCGCTCGCGGCTCGATTTTTCCTCTTACGAATCGGGATTGCTCGAGCTCGCCGCCACGGTCGAGTCGGGCAGGTTGCAGCACGCCCTGTGGCAGGGGCTGAAAAGCCAGAGCGATCTCTCGCTGCTCTGCCCCGCGGTGCCGTCGCTGCTGCGCAGCGAGCCCGGGCAGATCGAAATTCGCCTGGAGAGCGGCGCATCGGTGATCGCGAAACTCGTGGTCGGCGCCGACGGCGCGAACTCCTGGGTGCGGCGCGCCGCCGGCATCGAGGCCTCGATCGAGCCCTATGGGCAGCAGGGCGTCGTCGCCAACTTCGCCTGCGCGCGGGAGCACCGGAACATCGCCTATCAGTGGTTCCGCGGCGACGGCGTGCTCGCCTACCTGCCTCTGCCTCAGAAACGGGTCTCGATCGTATGGTCCACGCCCGAGGTGCACGCCCGCGAGCTGCTCGCGCTCGCGCCGGCGGGATTTTGCGAGCGGGTCGCCGGCGCGGGCGGCGGCGCCTTGGGTGCTCTCGAGCTGCTCGCTTCGCCGGCGGCGTTTCCGCTCAGCCGCATGTCCGTGCAGAGCATGGTGCGGCCGCGCGTCGCGCTCGTCGGCGATGCGGCCCACGTGGTGCATCCGCTCGCGGGCCAAGGCGTGAACCTCGGGTTCGGCGACGTTCAGGCGCTCGCCCGGCTGCTCCGCGCCGGGCCGATCCGCGACCCGGGCGACTATTTGCTGCTGCGACGATTCGAGCGCTCGCGCGCGGAAGACCTGCTCGCGATGCGCTGGATTACCGGCGGGCTGCACCGGCTGTTCGGCGCCGGCCACCCGGTCGTCGCCCGGGTCCGGAACTTCGGATTGAACCTGACCAACGCGGTGCCGGTCGTAAGAACTCTGCTCGCGCGCCGCGCCGCGGCAATCGGCGGCGGAGCCCACAAGGAACCCTCATGAACTTTCGGCTGTTCGCCCTGTTTCTTGCGGCCACGCTTTCGGCGGCGGTATTTGCAGACGAGGCCTCGGTCAAGCGCGGCGTCGAAGCGCGCCTTGGCGGCGTCAAAGTGGACAGCGTCGTCAAGACGCCGTACCTCGACCTCTACGAGGTGGTGATCGGCGACGATATCGTCTACACCGACGAAAAGGTCAACTATATCTTCAACGGCAGCGTGATCGACGCCAAGACGCGGCGCAACCTCACCGAGGAGCGGCAGCAGAAACGGGCGAGGATCAATTTTGCCGATCTGCCCCTGGAGCTCGCGATCAAGCAGGTTCGCGGCAACGGCAAGCGGGTGGTCGCGATATTCGCCGATCCGTTTTGCCCGTATTGCAAGAGTCTGGACCGCGCGCTGTTGCGCGAGAACGACATCACCATTTATACGTTTCTCTACCCGATTCTCCGGCCCGAGTCCCCCGACAAGGCGCGTGCGATCTGGTGCGCTCCCGATCGCGCCAAGGCCTACTATGACCTGATGCTGAACGGCCGGGAACCTCAGGGGGCCGTCGACTGCGACGCCCCCGTCGACAGATGGCTTTCGCTCGGCCGAAAGGTCGGAGTGAGGGCGACTCCGACCAGCTTCGCGACGAGCGGCGAGCGCATACTCGGCGCCCGCTCCGAAGATCTCGTGAAGCTGATCGACGAAGCCGGACGAGGTAATCGCTAGGGCGGCGACGGCGGCACGAAGCCTTTCGGCAGCAGCACCCAGGTTCTGGCCGGTTGCCGCATCCGGCCGGCGAGGAAGCCGGCCTCCGCGCCGAATCCCCAGAAGAAATCCGCCCGCACCGGGCCGCGGATTGCGCCGCCCGTGTCCTGGGCAAGCACCAGCCGCGACAGCGGCGTCGTGCTCGCGGGGAAAGTCGTGGCGAGAAACACCGGGGCACCCAGGGGCACGTAGCGGGGATCGACCGCAACCGAGCGGCCGGGCGTGAGCGGGAGGCCGAGCGCCCCGATCGGCCCCGTGTCCGGATTGATCACGGGCAATTCGCGAAAGAACACGTAGCTCGGATTCTGGTTGAGCAGGTCTTCGAGCCGCTTGGGGTTCGCGGCCGCCCAGGACTTGATCGCCTGCATCGACGCCTCGCCGAGCTTCAATTCGCCGCGCTCGACGAGATAGCGCCCGATCGACTGGAAAGGATGGCCGTTCTGGTCGGCGTAGCTGATGCGAAGCACCTCGCCCGAGTCGAGCTGAACCCGTCCGGAGCCCTGGACCTGCACGAAGAACGCCTCGACCGGATCGTCGACCCAGACGATCTCCTTCCCCGCAACCGGAGCGGCGCCGCGCTCGATCTCGGCCCGCGAGTAATACGGCACCACTTTCTTTCCGTCCACGCGCCCGCGCAGGCGCAGACTGCGCAGCTCGGGATTCACTGCGGCGAGGTCGATGGTGAGCAGATCGTCCGGCGGGGCGTAAATCGGGTAAAGGAAGGGCGCGGCGCGGGCGCGGCTGCCCCGCAGGACCGGTTCGTAGTAGCCGGTGACGAGTCCGTCGAGCGAGCCGTCCGGATTGGCGAGGCGCCAGGGCACGAAATTCTCCTCGAGGAAGCGCCGCGCCTCCTCGTCTCCCGGCTCGCGAAGCTCCATCGCCTTCGCGCACACGCGCCTGGCCGGCGGCACCGGGATCTCCGGTTTCGGCGGCACTTGCGCGCAGCCGGCGGCAAGTACAATCAGCGCGAGGAGCGCTCGCGATATGTGGGTCATCTACCTGGAAGTCGGCGTGGTACTCGCGCTTGCCGCGCTGATCGTGTGGTGGACCTGGCCAAAGAAAAAGTAATCAATGCAGAAAAAGTGATCAGTGCAGGACCCGCGGCACCGACAACGTGAACTCCGGGATCGACGCCTCGAACCGCGTGCCGTCCTCGGCGACCATCTGGTAGCTGCCGCGCATGGTGCCGACCGGCGTCGCGATCGCCGTGCCGCTCGTGTATTCGAAGCTCTCGCCGGGCTTGAGCAGGGGCTGGGCGCCGACGACGCCCAACCCGCGCACTTCCTGCACCTGGCTGCGGGCATCGGTGATGATCCAGTGACGCGAGATCAGCTGAGCGGGAACGCTGCCGGTGTTGCGGATCGTGATGGTGTAGGCGAATACGTAACGGCTGCTCTCCTCGTCCGACTGCTCCGGAACGTACAGAGTCTGCGACGAGACGCTCACCTCGTATTTTTTTTCCGCAGCCATCCGGCTATTCCACACGAATTCCCGCGCACTGACAAGAGCGGAGACTCGAGGTTTCATGCGACCCCGCGCGAATCCAAGTAGAATTTCGGCAATGCCTGCGCGCACCTTCCGCATCGCTCCGAGCATTCTGTCGGCCGACTTCGCGCGGCTCGGCGAAGAGGTGAAGGCGGTGTTCGCCGCCGGCGCCGACATGGTGCACTTCGACGTGATGGACAACCACTACGTGCCGAACCTCAGCGTCGGCCCGCTCGTGTGCGAGGCGGTCCGCCCGCTCACCGAAGGCTTGATCGACGTGCACCTGATGGTGAGGCCGGTCGACCGCATCATTCCGGATTTCGCGCGCGCCGGGGCCAACATCATCAGCTTTCACCCCGAGGCGAGCGACCACGTCGATCGCACGATCGGGCTGATCCACGATTCCGGTTGCAAGGCGGGGCTCGCGTTCAATCCCGCGACGCCGTTCGACCATCTCGATCACGTGCTTCACAAGCTCGATCTCGTGCTCGTGATGTCGGTCAATCCGGGATTCGGCGGGCAGCAATTCATTCCGCAGGCGCTCGACAAGCTGCGCGCCGCGCGCAAGCGCATCGACGACGCATTTCAGGCCACGGGGCGCGCGATCATGCTCGAGGTCGACGGCGGGGTGAAGGCCGACAATATCGCGAGCATCGCGCGCGCGGGCGCCGACACCTTCGTCGCGGGCTCGGCGATTTTCGGCTCGAAGGATTACCGGGCGACGATCGCGCAGATGCGCGCCGCGCTCAAGGCGATCGGTTAACCCGGCCTTTGCGTCGCGAAAGCGACATGAGCGCGCTCCTCGACAGAATTCGAGCCATCGTCGGGCCCGCGGGATCGATCACCGAGCCGCAGGACATCGCCTCGTACGCGACCGACTGGCGCAGGCGCTATCTCGGCAGGCCGCTTGCCGTGGTGAAACCGGCGTCAACGGCGGAGGTGGCGCAGGTCGTTCGTGCCTGCGCCGATGCCCGCACCGCGATCGTTCCGCAGGGCGGCAACACCGGACTGTGCGGCGCCGCGACGCCCGACGCGAGCGGCTCGCAAATCATCCTGAATCTCTCGCGCATGAACCGG